>Ga0209198_1000299_pt1 | contig 46892 bp, 34 predicted proteins | sample COGITO_mtgs_1105_2_FD_184804 | JGI IMG/M metagenome (GOLD analysis project Ga0209198, IMG submission 184804) | Pelagic marine microbial communities from North Sea - COGITO_mtgs_110519 (SPAdes) (version 2) | ecosystem: Environmental > Aquatic > Marine > Epipelagic ...
ACATTGAATGATAAGTGCGCCATCCAGTGTCCAGCGTCGTCCGGCCAGCCGCTTGAGCCGGGTTTTGACCGGGGCGGACAAGGACGGCGACCGCTCTGCTTCGAAGCGCAATTCGACGGCCGTCGCGACCTTGTTCACGTTCTGTCCGCCGGGGCCTGACGCGCGCACGAACTGTTCGCTGAGTTCCCAGTCTTCGATGGTTATGGTGTCGTTGATCCGCAGCATACCCACCTGATACCTGTTCGCACTGCATAGAAAAAGGGCCGCCCTGTCAGGCGGCCCTTTTCGAAATGTTTCGGAGGTTGTGTCGGTTAGGTCAACCGACCAACTTGGCGGTCTTCTCCGCGCGGGATTGCCCTAGCAGGCGACCTCCCAAGTTGTTCCGACACCTCGCTCCAATACCTTTCTTGACACTGGATCACCTCCTTTTCATTTGTTGAACTCATCCCCAGCTTTGCACAGCTGAAAGATATGTCAACGCATTTATGCAGTTGGTGCGATGCGTGCCGTGATCAGTCGGAAAGGTGCCAGCGCAATAAGCGCGAGGCTGAGTTTTACGGACCAATCCGCAATCGCCAGAGACACCCAAAGCGGTGCCAGCGGCCCAAACCCGAGGATCGGAAGGATTTCGCCTGCCCATGACACGTCATTGCCCGGTTCGATGAAAGCAAGGCTGGTAGAGAATGCGATGGAAAAGAACAGGGCCGTGTCCACTGTGCTGCCGATCAGTGTCGAAACAAGCGGTGCTTTCCACCATGTCCCATTGCGAAGTGCTGCGAAAATGCCGACGTCCAGCAGTTGCGCCGTCAAGAAGGCGATGCCTGATCCGATTGCGATGCGAACTGTCACCAATGGCCCGAATTCGCCCATGATCTGCGTGCCGATCAGCGAACAGGCGACACCGACGAGAAAGCCTGCGAACACCACTTTGCGTGCGGCCTGTGCGCCATAGACGCGGTTCATTACGTCCGTCACCAAAAAGGCGAGCGGATAGGTGAACGCCCCCCATGTCAGCCAATTGCCGAACAGATATTGAACAAGGATATTTGAAGCCACCACGATGATGGCCATGGCAATGATGCCAGGAAGATGTGCGCGTGTCATATTTGATGCCCGTTTTTTGCAAGGTTGCGGCGACTTGACCCCCGGTCGAGGGTTTTGCGCGTCTTAGTCGCAGCTTGCGCCGCCCGCAAGGGTTTCCGTGAGGGCGTATTCCACAAGTTCGTTGCGCATGACCCGCAGGAAGTTGTCGTCCGATACCAATGTAAGGCAGGTCGCGCCGCTGTCTGATTGCCAGATTGACAGCCCTTCGAGGTTGTCATGTGTGCCCAGATCTGTGGTCAGCAGCGTTTCTGCGACGGGTGCGGCCGCCTCTGGATCGACGCGCCGAATACGCGTGCGGAACCCCAGAATGGAAAAAGACCTTTCAAGGATATACAGCAACCCGTCAGGTCCGATGTCGGCCCCGGTCGGCTGGAACGGTCCGGTGCGCGGCAGATATGCCACGATGTCCCATGTTCCATCCCTGTAGCGATAGATTGGAAAGGGCGCGTCGCCGGTGTCAGGGTTTTCCGGCAAGGTATAGAGTATGCCGTCAGGCGTTGCGGCTAGGGCCTCGAGTGCACCGTTTTTTGGGAATGTCGCGAAATCGGGGTGGCTTGGCAATTTTGTTCCGGTGCTGGTGCTGACTTCGCCGGGAAATTCGTAGCTGTAGAATGTGCTGGTGTCACTGGTCGCGAGCCCTTCGGTGTCGCGGTGTCTGAAGGGTAGTTTCACCCCAGCGACTTCGCTGATGTGTCCCGTTTCGCCTGCGCGGTTGATCGCAAACCGATGTCCTGTCCCGCGATCAGACAGCACAAAGGCCGGGCTGCCGCCCGGCTCCACCTCGATCGCGGACACACCACCCAGACCCGTCAGCGGCATGGACCGCAAGAAGGTGAGGGGGTCGGCCAGCGACGCGGAGGCGGAGACGATCAGCGCGAAGCTAAGACGCCAGCGCATTGTTGAGGCAGGTCAGCGACGCGTAATTCGCGCCGGGGTTTGGCCGCAGGCGCATTGGGGTCGCGCGGAACGGGTGGGGGCGGGTTCAGGATATCATTGACCCACTTTTGCGCATCATCGCATCCATCCCCGCGTGGCGGTGGAGTCTGATCGACGCAGCCGCGCGCACCGCGCGGGCAGGCGAGGCGGACGTGGAAATGGTAGTGGTGCCCGTACCACGGTCGTATCTTGCGCAGCCAGCGTCGGTTTCCTTTGGCATCTTTGCACATCTGCACTTTGGCCCCCGGAAATACGAATATCCGAGCGGTGCGTTTGTCTTTGGCTGCGGCTTTGATGATCTCGTGATGCGCGCGGCTCCAGTTGTCGTTGACAAAGGCACCGCCCGCGCGGCGCAGCGATATGGATGAGATGTTTTCACGTTGGTTGCGCGACAGGTTGAGCTGCGTGGCGGGCAGCATCCAGATGTCGATATCCAGCCCCATCTGGTGACTGCGGTGCCCGGACAGCATCGGGCCGCCGCGTGGTTGGCTGATGTCCCCGATATAAAGACCCTTCCAACCGGGTTGTTTGGCCGCGACCTTGGACAGGGTCTGAACGAAATCAACCGCTGCGGGGTGACCCCAGTTGCGGTTGCGCGACAGGCGCATCGCCTGCCACGTTGGCCCGGTTTCCGCCAGTTGTTCGGCCCCGGCGATACAGCCGTTTGCGTAGCCCCCGAACGGTGCGGGTTGTTGGGCAGAGGCGTCACGTTTGGCCCCGAATTCCTGTTTGGCCAGCGACTGCGCCCCCGCGGGCAGGGTCAGAACAAGCCCAAGGATCAGTGCAAGGGAATGTCGGAAACGGATCATGCAGTTGGTTCGCCTTTTGGGTTGACCCAGCGTAGCATGATCAGCCCCAAAAGAAAGAGAGCCAACAGCGGGGAAACCCCCAATTGTGTGTTGCCGGTGACGGTCGTGGCCACACCGATCAAAAACGGTGCAATAAAGGCGGTTGCCCGCCCGGTCAGCCCATACAGCCCAAAGCTTTTGGTTGGGGCATCCATGTCGCAGTGCCGTACCATCAGCGTCCGGCTTGAGGCCTGCATGACCCCGCCCATGCCGCCGATAAGAACGCCGCAGATGTAGAACACGATGTCGGGGGCCATCGACCCTTCGGTCAGTTGAATCCCGAACATGCTGTCGCGTGACAGGTTCACCAGCATGAAACAAACGCCGATCAGCACCCATATCGAGGTGATGACCACGGGCTTGGGCCCGAACCGCGTGTCTGCCCGTCCGCCCACATAGCTGAACACAGACGCCCCGATGGCTGCGATAATCCCGAATACGCCGACCTGCACCACGCTGAAATCCAGCACCAGCAGCGCGAATGTGCCCCCAAAGCTGTAAAGCCCGTTCAGCGCATCCCGGTAGAGCATGGAGGAGCCGAGGTAAGTGGCGAGGCTGCGTTTGGCTGGCAACCCCTTGATCGAGGCCCAGAGCCGCGAAAGGGCTGTCGCCACGCTTGTGCGGACCCCCGTTGGCTTTGGGTCACGTACCCACAGGAAATATGGGATCATGAACACGATATACCAGATCGCAACGAAGGGTCCCGTACTGCGCGTGCCCTCGCGCGTGTCCGAGTCGAGCAGGCCAAATAACGGGTCCAATCCAATCAACGTTTTGCCGTTTGGTTGTTCGACAAACACCAACAGCAGCAAAAACAGCGACAGAACCCCACCCGCATAGCCAAAACTAAAGGCAGAGCCGGAAATGCCGCCGATTTCTTCCTCGGTGCCGAGTGAGGGCAGTTGGCCGTTGATAAAGATCAGGGCAAACTCCGCCCCGATAAAGCCCAAGGCAAAGGCCATCAGCATCCACGTCAGGTTGCTGCCGTCCGGCGCTGTGAACCAAAGCCCGCCTGCCCCGGCCACCAACATCAAGGAAAACCCGATGATCCACGGAATACGCCGCCCGCCGGTATCGGCCATTGCGCCAAGCACGGGTGCGCTGAAACCGATGATCAACCCGGTGATTGTCAGGGTAAAGGACCACATCGCCTGCGCGTTGGCCTTGGCCAATTCTGTCTCGACCCCTTGGGCGAGGAAATTCTCGCTTGCCAGTGAGACAAAAAATGGGCCGAAAATAAAGGTCAGCAGGACGGTATGATATGGCTGGCTTGCCCAATCGAAAAAGAACCAGCCCCATATACGTTTCTTTAGACTGACCTCGGCCATGCATTGTCCTTCCAGCTTTTGTTGGGCGGACAAAAGCAGGCTGGGGGCGAGGTAGCAAGGGAAGGTTGGTGTGGCGGCTCAGGCGGCCTTGTGCATGTGTGTCGCGTCTGTGTCTTGCATTGGGGGCCAGGGGCGCATCGCTTCTGCCTTGATCCAGGCGGCTACCCAGTCCGGCGTTTCGGGTGATGTCGCTGTCTGGCCCAACGCGGCCAACACCCGGTCAGTCGATACAATACCGTTCTTGTCAGTGACTGCGGTGCGCAACAGCACGTGGCTGGCGCATGTGCCGTTCTTCTTCCACATCGACTGTTCCATATAGACGAACTTGTCGTCCCAGCACACAACCCGGCTGCGGGTTTCGATCGATTGAAAGGCATGCAAACGATTGCGATAGCGCACAGAGGACCCCGCAACGGTCAGCCCCCATTTTTTCACCTTTAGCGTTTTGATCAATCCCGCGCGCACGCCCATCCCAATGCGCGCAAGGTCATAAAGCGTTAGGGTCCGTCCGTTATTGAGTTCCAGAAATGTATCAAGGTCCCATGGCCACACCACGTGATGCGAGACGTGCAAATCCGTCAACCCAAGCGCTGGTTGGCGACTGGCGATGAACAGGTCTTTGGCAAGGCGGATAAATGGATACATGGCTGTGCTCTCCTTGCTTTGTTAGGTGCGTTCTTGTTGGGAAACGTCAATGGGATGGGCCAAGTGACCTTGCGCCACTTGCTTGCGCGCCCTAGGTCTGAGGAAACGAAAAGGACGATACAATGCTGGCCATCTATCAAACGCTTCAACTGATCCTGAGCGTTTTTTACACGATCATGATCGTGCATATCATCATGAGCTTGCTGATTAATTTTGGCGTGCTGAACATGCATCAGCCCGTCGTGGCGCAGATTTGGCAGGGGCTGTATAAGCTGCTGGAACCGATCTATCGCCCGATCCGGCGTTATTTGCCCGACACACATCCGCTTGATCTGGCACCGCTGGTCGTGTTCATCACGGTGATTGCGCTGCAATCGTACATTTTGCCCGCGATCTTTGGACTTGCCTGACCTCGGGACTTGTTCACGCCCTGTTAAAATGTGAGTCTGTAGGGAACGAGCAGACCACATAAAATTGACAGGGTTTTGAGACATGGCCAGCGCTGCCACGCTGTTGCAGGATGTATTCGGGTTCGATGCCTTTCGCCCCGGTCAGGAAGAGATCGTGGATGCCGTTGTGGCAGGCGAAAACACGTTGGCTATCATGCCCACGGGTGGCGGGAAATCTTTGTGTTTTCAATTGCCTGCGCTGATGCGCGATGGGGTGACGGTGGTGATTTCGCCCCTCATCGCCCTGATGCGCGATCAGGTTCGCGCCCTGCAAGAGGCGGGTGTGACAGCGGGTGCGCTGACATCTGGCAATACGCCCGAAGAAACAGATGCCGTTTGGACCGCGCTTGAACGGGGCGAACTGAAGCTGCTGTATATGGCCCCGGAACGTCTGGGTGCGGGGTCGGCTGTTGGCATGTTGCGCCGCATCGGTGTCAATATGATCGCCGTGGACGAAGCGCATTGCGTCAGCCAGTGGGGCCATGATTTCCGCCCGGATTACCTGCGCATTGGCGAACTGCGCCGCGCGCTGGATGTGCCGCTGGCCGCGTTTACCGCGACGGCGGATGCGGAAACGCAGGTGGAAATCGTTCAAAAGCTGTTCGACGGTGTGCCGCCGCGCGCGTTTCTGCGTGGGTTTGACCGGCCCAATATCCACCTCGCCTTTGCCGCTAAGAACGGGCCGCGCGCGCAGATTTTGAACTTTGCTGCCGCCCGCAAGGGCCAGTCGGGCATCGTCTATTGCGGCACCCGCGCCAAGACACAAACGCTGGCACAGGCCCTGCGCGAGGCGGGGCACACCGCCATCCATTATCACGGCGGGATGGAGGCCGAAGATCGCCGCATCGCCGAGCGCCGGTTTCAACAAGAAGACGGGCTGATCGTTGCTGCGACTGTCGCCTTTGGCATGGGGGTCGACAAACCTGACATTCGTTGGGTGGCCCATGCCGACCTGCCTAAAAGCATCGAGTCCTATTATCAGGAAATTGGCCGTGCGGGCCGGGACGGCGCGCCTGCCGAAACCCTGACGCTGTTCGGCCCCGAAGACATCAAGCTGCGCCGGTCGCAAATCGACGAGGGGCTGGCCCCGCCCGAACGGCGCATGGCCGATCACGCACGCCTGAACGCACTGCTTGGTCTGGCCGAGGCGCTGGAATGTCGTCGCAAGACGCTGCTGGGATATTTCGGTGAAAGCGACGTGACCTGTGGCACCTGCGATCTGTGCGATCGACCAGCCGAGGTGTTTGACGGCACCACAGCGGTGCGCAAGGCGCTGTCGGCCATGTTGCGCACGGACGAATGGTTTGGTGCGGGGCATTTGATCGACATTCTGTTGGGCGCGAAAACCGACAAGATCAAGCAGCGTGGCCATGATGCCCTGCCCACCTATGGTGTCGGCAAGGAGTATTCCAAGGGCCAGTGGCAGGCTGTGTTCCGTCAGATGATGGGGCATGATCTGGTGCGTCCCGACCCGGACCGTTACGGCGCGTTGCGCATGACCGATGCGGCCCTGCCCATTCTGCGTGACGAGGCCAAGATTACATTGCGCAGCGACACCATCGTGGCCGCCGCTGAACGCCGCCCGGCGGTCAAGGAAATGGTATCCGAGGAAAACGCACCGCTGCTCAGCGCGCTCAAGGCCAAGCGGCGTGGGCTGGCCGAAGCCGCGCGTGTGCCCGCTTACGTCATTTTCCCAGACCGCACCCTGATCGAGATGGCGGAAAAGCGCCCCAACGATCTGGACCAGATGGCGCAGATCAGTGGTGTGGGCGCGAAAAAGCTGGATAAATTTGGCGACGCGTTTTTGGAAGTGATCAACGGCGAGGCGGCGGCGTTGCATCCAACGCGGCGCAAGCTGGCGGGCAAGGGCGCGGGCGCGATCTATGATCAATTGCTGGCCGTGCAGGCCGAACTGGCGCGCGGATCGGACGGCACGGACAAACCGCTTAGCTGTTCTGCGGCCCAACTGGCCAAGGTTGCGCAATTGCGCGGCGGGGATGATGCGGCGTTGGAACGGTTGCTGGGGGATCGCAAGGCGGAACGTTTTGGCCCTGCCTTTCTGGACGTGCTGCGGGACGCGGGCTAGGTCTGTGCAAAACACATGAGGTGATGCGATGTTGGTGGTGATTTCCCCGGCCAAACGGCTGGATTGGGCAACGCGGGATGTGACGGCGACTGTCCCTGCGATGCAGGACGATGCCGTGCGTCTGGCCCGCACGGCGCGCAATCTGACGCTGGGCAAGCTCAAGGCGCTGATGGACCTGAGCGATGATCTGGCGCGGTTGAACCGCGACCGGTTTCAAGCGTTTGCCGATGCGCCAGAGCCTGAGGTAACGCGCCCTGCGATGCTGGCCTTTGCGGGCGACACTTATCAGGGGTTGGATGCTGCAACATTGACGGCCGATGAAACGGAGTATGCGCAGGATCATTTGCGGATTCTGTCAGGGCTTTATGGTTTGTTGCGCCCGTTGGATGCGATCCAGCCGTATCGTCTGGAAATGGGCAGCCGCTTGAAAACCAGGCGGGGGACATCGCTTTATGACTATTGGCGCGACGATATTGCCAAGGCGCTGACTGCGCAGGCTGAGGCAGTGAACGCTGATATGTTGGTAAATTGCGCCAGTCAGGAATATTTCGGTGCAGTCCCGGAAAAGACGCTGAAACTGCGCGTTATCACCCCTGTTTTCATGGAAGATAAAGGGGCCGGGCCGAAAATCGTCAGCTTTTTCGCGAAACGGGCACGCGGCGCGATGGCGCGTCATATCGTTCAAAACCGGGTCCGTGATCTGGATGGCGTGCGGGCGTTTGCGGCGGATGGGTATCAGTTTCAGCCCGGCGCATCCGACGACACACGGCTGGTGTTTGTGCGTCCCTATCCAACCTGACGCACATCGCTGTGCACGTCGGGCAAGGGGGGCGATGCATCTTGGGGGCAGAGCGCGTGTAATTTTCCGTGTATTTCCGGTTTGCGCAGCGGTTTGGTCAGATAGTGGTCAATCCCGCTTGCCAGAATCCCCTGGTCATCGCCATCCATCGCATGGGCGGTAAGTGCCACGATCGGCACATGGCCCCCGGTGTCTGCCTCTAGTGCGCGGATGTGCCGTGTTGCCTCTTTTCCATCCATTTTGGGCATAGATATGTCCATAAAGATCATGTCGGGCGCAAAGCTTTGGAACAGGTCGACCGCTTCGGCACCGTTGGTGGCGAATTTGAGATCGATATCGGCGTCCTTGACCATTTTGCTGAAGACCAACCGGTTGGTTTTGTTATCTTCGGCGGCCAAAACGCGCATTTTGCGGGGTGGCACCGGGTGCGCGGGGGGGCTGTGCGTGATCAGTGGCCCCACCGATTGCAGGCGTGCAAACAGGTCGGCGCGCGGCAGCGGTTTTTGTAGGATCGCGTGCAGGTGCGCGGCACCCGGATCATTGACCGCAAAACTGGGATTCGAGCTTAGCAGGATGATCGGGGTTTCGATGCCGCCTGCCCGCATCGCCACTGCCAGTTCCAGCCCGTCCATGTCGGGCATGTTGTGATCGCTGAGAACGAGATCGACGTTGTCCATGTGTTCCAACGCCTCGACCCCATTTGCGCAGGTAACCACACCGATTCCGATCTGTTCCAGCTGGCGGCACAGGATTGTGCGGTTCGCCTCGATATCATCGACGACCAGAATGCGGCGCAGTCCATCGGGTACGGGCGGTTGTTTGGGCAGGCCCGCCACGCTGAGTGCGAGCGGTATTTTGAACCCGAAACATGACCCCACGCCATCCTCGCTGGTGACCCACATGTCGCCCTGCATCAGTCCGACCAGCCGCTGTGAAATCGCAAGCCCAAGCCCAGTGCCGTCGAACTGGCGGTTGCGTTCATTTTCGACCTGATTGAATTCGCCAAATATGTGATCCACCTTGTCTGCCGGGATGCCGATCCCGGTGTCTTCGATGGCGATGTTGACGTCCGCCCGCCCGCCGTCGATGTCGGGCACGCCGGTCACGCGCACCAGTACATGCCCTTGGGACGTGAATTTGACGGCGTTTCCCATCAGGTTGGTCAGCACCTGACGAATCCGCCCCGGATCACCAACGTAGAGCGTGGGCAGGAACAGGTCGTAATCCACCAGCAGCGTTAGCTTTTTGTCGCGTGCAGAGGGTTGCAGCAGCATGATGACCTCGTGAATGCAGCGTTCGAGGTCGAAGGGTTCGGGATGCAATTGCAGTTTCTGCGCCTCGATCTTGGAATAGTCGAGTACGTCGTTGATGATGACCAGCAGCGCCTCGCCAGAGTTCTTGATCGTATCGACGTACAATTGCTGTTCTTCGCTCAGGCCGGTGTCGCCCAGCAGTTCGGCCATACCCACGACCCCATTCATCGGCGTCCTGATTTCGTGGCTCATGTTGGCCAGAAATGCCGATTTGGCGCGGCTGGCCGCCTCTGCCTCTGCCCGGGCGGATTTCAGCTGTTTTTCATATTCGACGGATTCCGTGATGTTCAGCCCCAGCGAGACAATATCGCCCCCTTGCCCGCGCCGGTCGACCAGTTTGATGTATTGGTCATTCCACAGCCGGATCGTGATCGGTTCCGGTTGCGGCTGCATCCAGCGTTCTGTCATCAGTTCCCGCCAGTCGTCCGCAGCCAATTTGCCTGTGTTTACAATCCCCTCGTCTGTCAGGGCCTGCAGGATCGTGACGTAGTGGACACCAGGGCGGATCAGATCCAGACCGTCAAAAATGGCAAGGTAGCTGCCGTTGGCCGCAATCATTTGATTGTCGGAATTGAAAAACGCGAACCCGTCCGTGATCGTCTGGACCGAGTGCCATAGTCGCCGTTCTGCGATTTCGACCTTTTGATTGGCCTGCCCCAGTTCGGTTTTGACCCGTTCATTTTCGGTTTTGACATTGGCAACTTCGGCGCGTGTTTCCACGATTTCGCCCTGAAGTGCTGCGGCGTGTCGGCCCAGTTTGCGATTTGCGGCGGATAATTCGGCCTCTTTCAGTTCCAACAGCCGTTCGGCGGCCAACCGCCCGCGCCGTTCCAAGGCCAGCTTGTTTGCAAGGCTCATTCCCGTGCTCCGCCATTACTCCCGTGTCATCGGTATTTCACAAAGAGGGTGAAGATGCCCTTAACCCCGGCCCGTTGAAACGTTTGCCAGCGGGGCACCCGGTATGGCAGGCTGATCGCACCGCCCGTTTCAGTATCCGGAGATCTGCCATGCGCCGTTTCATCCTGACTTGCCTTGCCCTGATCTGGGCCAGCACCGCCTTTGCGCAGCAGATTGTACCGGATCAGCGTTACGTACTGACGCAGGACATGGATTTTTACGGGGCGGATCGCGCGGCCTTGTTCGATACCACGTTTGCGGCCTGTCAGCGTGCTTGCAGCGCGGATGCGCAATGCGTCGCCTTTACCTTTAACAGCCGCTCGAATGCGTGTTTTCCGAAATCTGCCATTACTGATCGTCAGCCCTATGTCGGTGCGTTGTCGGCGGAACGGGTGTTGGTTGATGCGGGGGTACAGCAGGCGGCGATGACCCGTGCGGGGGCCTTGAACGTGCGTGACCAAGACGCTGATGCGGCGCGCGCATTGGCTGTGGCCGTTGGCCCGCGCTATCCCGCCAATGGCCAGACGGTCGAGGCGCTGTTGGGCGCGTCCCGTGCTGCGTGGGATCGTGGTGACCGCGCTGATGCGCTGCGTTGGACAGGGGCTGCCGTGGCGCTGAGCGACGCGCCTGATCTGTGGGGCCGCTATGCCTATATTGCGCTGCGTTTGGGGGATGGGGTCCCGTCCCGTTTGCGCAACACGGCGCTGCGTGACGCTGTGCCTGCCGCCCTGAATGGGTATCTGCGCGCGCCGACCCCCGGTGCCCAAGCCAGCGCGTTGCAGGGCCTTGCAGAGGCGCTTGAGGCGAACCGCAGGGGCCGCGATATGGTGCCTGCCCTGCGTCTTGCGCAGTCGTTGCAACCCCGCGATGACATCGCCGCCGCGCTGGATGATGCCGTGGCCAAGTATGGATTCCGCGTGGTGGACACCCGTGTGGACAGTGACGCCGCACAGCCGCGCGTTTGCGCAAGCTTTTCCGAGCCGCTGGTACAGGTGGGAGTTGATTATGACCCCTTTGTCCGGACCGAGACCCAGGGGCTGGTGCCGCAGGTCAGTGGCAATGATCTGTGTCTGGATGGTGTCGTGCATGGCGAACGCTATCGTCTGACCTTGCGGTCGGGCCTGCCAGCAGCGAGCGGCGAGGTGCTGCACAAGGATGTGGCCCTGACCCTTTATGTGCGCGACCGTGCCCCGTTGGTCCGCTTTCCGGGCCGCGCCTATGTGTTGCCGCGCAGTGCGGGTGCCAGCATCCCGGTCGAAACTGTGAACCTCAGCACCATCGATCTGGTGTTGAGCCGCGTCAGCGACCGCAATCTGGTGCAATCGTTGCGTGGCGATTTCTTTGGTCGTCCGATGTCGAACTGGCAAGAGGATCAGTTCAACGAAGAGATCGCACAGGAAATCTGGCGTGGCACGGGCGAGGTGCAGGCCGCGCTGAACAGCGAGGTTCTGACCCGTCTGCCCTTGGGCGATGTTCTAAAGGATCAGCCCACAGGTATCTACGTGCTCAGCGCCCGTGAGCCGGGCAATGATGCCTATGACGTGCTGACGGCGTCGCAGTGGTTTGTCCTGTCTGATCTGGGCATCAGCACGTGGCAGGGCAATGATGGGCTGACGGCGGCCGTGCGTCGATTAGGCGATGCAGGCGCGGTTCCGGGGGCCGAGGTGCGCCTGATTTCAAATGCCAACGCTGTATTGGGCGCTGTCACCACCGATGCGGATGGGTTTGCCCGTTTTGATCCCGGTCTGACCCGAGGGCGCGGGTCGTCGGCCCCGGCAGTGTTGCAGGTGGAAACGGGCGATGATTTCGTTTTCCTGCCTTTGACCGATCCTGCGTTCGATCTGTCGGATCGGGGCGTTGAGGGGCGTCCGCCTGCGCCCCCGATTGATGTGTTTTTGACGACGGATCGCGGAGCTTATCGCCCGGGCGCGACGATCTTTGCCACCGCTTTGGCGCGGGATGCGCAGGTGCGGGCCGTGCCGGGCCTGCCCCTGACCGCGATCCTGAGCCGTCCGGATGGCGTGGAATACAGCCGCGTTGTCAGCCTAGAGGGCGTTGCGGGTGGTCATGTGCTGCCCCTGACGCTGGCAAGCAGCGCGCCGCGTGGGACTTGGCGGATTGCTGTGATGGGTGATCTGGATGCGCCCCCGCTGGCGACCACGACCGTTCTGGTCGAGGATTTTATCCCTGACCGCATCGCAGTCGATTTGACGATGGCCGAGGGTGCGTTGGCCCTAAGGGCCCCTGCGTTTGTGAACATCGATGCGCAATATCTGTTTGGCGCGCCCGGATCCGATCTGGTGGTTGAGGGCGACGTGCGCGTACAGCGCCGCGACACGATTGAGGGCTGGCCTGGATATCGGTTTGGCCGCCATGACGCATTGTTTTCGTCCGAACGCAGCTATTTCGATGGCGGTCGCACGGACGCTGCGGGGCAGGCGCGCGTTGCGCTGACCCTTCCAGAGGTCGAGGCCGAGGGCGTCTTGCTTGAGGCGGTTGCGACGGTGCGGGTGTCTGACAGTGGTGGTCGCCCGGTCGAACGCGCGCTGACCCGACCTGTCGCGCCTGAGGGGGCCGTCATCGGGATTAAAGCCGGATTTGACGACGTGCTGCCCGAAGGGGGCACCGCCGCCTTTGATCTGGTCGCCGTCGGGGCCGCATCACTGCCTGTGCAGTGGACCGTCAACAAGGTCGAAACGCAGTACCAATGGTATCAGCTGTACGGCAATTGGAATTGGGAGCCCGTCACCCGTCGCATCCGTGTTGCGCAGGGCGAAACAGTTCTGGGCGACACGCCTGTTCCGCTGGAGGTTGCGACCGAGTGGGGTGACTATGAATTGGTCATCGAAACGCAGGGCGGTGCTTATGTCGCCAGTTCGGTTGGTTTCTCGTCTGGTTGGTATGGTGGCGTTGACAGCAGTGCAACGCCGGATCGGCTGGCGCTGTCATTGGACGCGGAACGCTATAGCGTTGGCGATGTCGCGCAGGTGCGATTGGTGGCCCCGTTTGATGGGGTGGCGTTGGTGTCGGTCTTGTCCAGCGATGTGATTTCCCGTCAGGCGGTGCCTGTGACGGCTGGTGAAACGCTTGTGCCGCTGGATGTCGGCGCGGATTGGGGGACAGGGGCCTATGTGACCGCCTCTGTCTTGCGCGGGGGGGCACAAGGGCGCGGTCCTGCACGTGCCTTGGGGCTGGCACATGCGAGTGTCGATCCCGGCACCAAGGCGCTGAGTGTTCAAATTGATGCGCCGGATGCGGTGGGCGGTCAGGCGGGACGCACGGATGTCACGGTGCAGGTTGATGGCCTTGGCGGTGCGTCGGGGTTTGTGACGCTGGCGGCTGTGGATGTGGGCATCTTGAACCTCACCCGGTTTGAGGCACCCGACCCCCAAGATCACTACTTTGGCCAGCGCCGTCTGGGCGTGGAGCTGCGCGATATGTACGGACGGCTGATTGATGCCAGCAACGGGGCCATGGGTACTGTACGATCGGGCGGCGATGCGTCGCGCGGTTTGGAACGCGCAGGCCCGCCCCCCACGGAGGCGGTCATGGCCTCGTTTTCCGGACCGGTTGCTGTGGGCGCTGATGGGATGGCGACGATTTCCATACCACGCCCCAATTTCAACGGGGCGATCCGCCTGATGGCAGTGGTGTGGTCCGATGGCGGCGTGGGTCAAGCCACTGTGGATATGCTGGCGCGTGATCCGGTTGTGATAAATGCGGCTGTGCCACGGTTTCTTGCACCGGGTGACAGCAGCCGTGTGATGCTGGAATTTGTGCACGCGCGCGGTTATGCGGGGGCGATGCCGCTAAGCGTCAGTGCAACGGGTTTGACGTTAGGTGCCGCGCCGGAACAGATCACGCTGGGGGGTGGCGCGACCGTGCGCATTATGCTGCCTGTCAGTGCGGATGTTGTGGGGGATCACAGCATAAATGTGGCTCTAACAACGCCGGATGGCACGGTTTTGCGCAAGGCGCTGACCCTTGGCGTGCGCGCGAATGATCCGGTTATTGCGTCTACGCGCCGCTTTAGCCTTGGGGCGGGAGAGGTGCTGACATTTGATGACAATGTGTTTGCAAACTTGCGCCCGGACACGGCGCGCGCAACCCTTGCCGCGGGCCCCTTGGCGCGGTTCGATATGCCGGGGCTACTGCGCCAGCTTGATCGCTATCCCTATGGCTGCACCGAACAGGTGACGTCGGCGGCCTTGCCCCTTCTTTATGTACCGCAGATGGCGGGGGCGGCGGGGATCGACGGGATCAGGGCGCGTGTCGACAGTGCCATCACTCAGGTTTTGACACGGCAGGCCAGCAATGGTGCGTTTGGATTGTGGCAGGCGCAATCGGGTGATTTCTGGTTGGATGCCTATGTCACGGATTTCCTGACACGGGCGCAGATCGAAGGGTATGATGTGCCTGACGCGGCAGTTCGACTGGCCTTGGACAACCTGCGCAACCGGGTCAACTATGCCCCTGATTTCGACAGCGGGGGCGCGGATATCGCCTTTGCGCTGATGGTGCTGGCCCGCGCGGGCGCGGCGTCCATCGGAGATTTGCGGTATTACGCGGATACCAAGGCCGAGGCGCTGGCGACCCCGCTTGCACGGGCGCAACTGGGTGCTGCACTCGCCAGTTATGGTGAACAGGCGCGGGCGGATCGCATGTTTGGGCTGGCACAGGACCTTGCCTTGCGCAGTTCCGGACAAGCGACGGGGTGGCGCGACGATTATGGTACCGCTCTGCGGGATACTGCGGGTCTGCTGCATCTGGCGGCAGAGTCGGGAAGCACTCGCGTGGACCGCGCGCAACTGAGCGCGGGGATCACCGCACACTCAGGGCGCTATTCGACGCAAGAGGCCGCGCAGGTGCTGATGGCCGCGCAGGCCCTGCGCAGCGATACAGGGCCCGCCGTGCTGAGCGTGGATGACGTGCCTGTCGCGGGACCGCTGGTGCAGACCCGGATGGCGGGCGATGCCACATCGACCATCCGCAATCTGTCGGGCGTGGCACAGGATGTGACCCTGACAACCTATGGCGTGCCGCAAACTCCGGTTGATGCGAGCGGCTATGGCTACAGTATCACGCGCACCGCCTATGATCTGGAGGGCGCACTGGTCAGCGGCGATTGGTCTGTGGGGGAACGCCGCGTGATTGTCTTGCGTGTCGTCCCGTTCGAAGCTGTCGGCGCACGTTTGATGATTGACGATCCGCTGCCCGCAGGGATCGAAATCGACAATCCCAACATGTTGCGGTCGGGCGATGTCCGTGGCCTTGACTGGTTGACCCTTGCCAACCCGCAACACGCAGAGTTCCGCAGTGATCGGTTTTTGGCAGCGGTGGATCACTGGGATGAGGCAGCGTTTGAACTGGCCTATATTGCGCGCGCTGTCAGCCCCGGTGAGTTTCATCACCCTGCGGCCCTGGTCGAGGATATGTACCGCGCCGAATACCGCGCAGTGACGGAAACGGGTCGTACAGTGGTGACCGAGTGACCAAGGCGCACCGCCCCTTTTTCCTGCTGGGGCTGGCCTTGTTCAGTGTTGGGATTTTGCACGATGCGTGGGACGCGTGGGTGACGCGCACTGTGGTGCCGTCCACCCTGTCTGTCACTTCGGTTGAAATGCATGACCGTGATGGCAGCCTGCTGCGCGCCTTTGCGGTCGAAAACGGGCGGGTGCGCTTGGCCGTCGTTCCGGGATCGGTGGATACGACCCTGACCGACATGCTGATCGCCTATGAGGATAAACGGTTTTTCACGCACAACGGTGTGGATGGTCGCGCGATGCTGCGCGCAGTTGGGCAGGCTGTCACGTCTGGGCAGATCGTGTCGGGCGGGTCGACCCTGACGATGCAGGTGGCGCGGTTGCTCGAAAATTCCGGCACGGGATCGCTGCAGGGCAAGCTGCGCCAGATGCGGCTGGCCTGGGCGCTGGAACGGCGGCTCAGCAAGAGCGAAATCCTGCATCTCTATCTGCAGCATGCGCCCTATGGTGGCCGGATCGAAGGTGTACGGAGCGCCGCCTATGTGTGGTTTGGCAAGGAACCCGCGCGCCTTTCCCCGTCCGAGGCGGCATTGCTGGTGGCCTTGCCCCAATCCCCGGAAAACCGCCGCCCTGACCGCCACCCGGATGCGGCGCGGGCCGCACGTGACCGGGTGTTGGCACGGGTCGGGGCACCCCTATCGGCGGCATCGGTGCCCCGCGCACTGCGGCCCCTTCCGCGTCTTGCCCCGCATTTGGCGGATGCCTTGCGCAGCGATGATGCCACCGCGACCCGGTTTGCCACCACGCTCGATGCGGCTGTGCAGCGCAAGATGGAAACGCTGGTGCGCACCCATGCGGCGGGGCAGGCGGCGGGTGTGTCTGTGGCCCTGATTGTGGTCGATCACAGCGACGGTTCTGTTGTGGCCCGCGTCGGTGCGCCGGATTACACGGATGCGGATGGCTCACTTGGGTTTGTGGACATGACCCGGGCCAAACGCTCGCCCGGATCGACATTGAAGCCGTTGATTTTCGGGTTGGCCTTTGATCGCGGGCTGGCGCATCCTGAAACGGTATTTTCAGACCGGCCCACGCGGTTTGGGCGCTATGCACCGCAGAATTTCGATGGGCAGTTTCGGGGCGATGTGACGGCCCGCACTGCGCTGTCACTGTCGTTGAACATTCCGCCCGTCGCCCTGACCGAGGCGTTGGGGCCAGAACGTCTGATGGCCGCGTTGCGCGCACTGGGCGCGCAGCCTGTACTGCCGGGCGGCCAGGCCGGACTGGCGGTCGCGCTGGGTGGTGTCGGGCTGAGCCTAGAGGATCTGGCCCGCGTCTATGCCGGATTGGCGCAATTGGGGGTGGCGATGCCTGTATCGGATCAGCGTGTCGCACCGGGCGCGCAGCAGCGTGTGATCGCAGCGCGCGCGGCGTGGCAGGTTGGCGATATATTGCGCGGGATTGCGCCGCCTGCCGGGGCGCAGGCCGGTTTGGCGTACAAGACAGGCACGTCCTATGGGCACCGTGATGCATGGGCGTTCGGCTATGACGGGCAGCATGTTGTCGGGGTGTGGATCGGGCGGCCTGATGGTACGCCTGTGCCGGGCGCATTCGGGGGGGACCACGCCGCACCCTTGCTGTTCGAAGCGTTTGGGCGGCTCAAGCCCGTATTGTACCCGCCACCTGCACCGCCTGCGGATACGCTGATTCTGACCATGGCAGAACTGCCCGCGCCCTTGCGCCGCTTTGGTCCGGCGCGCCCGATGGTGGCTGGGCCTGCAGTTGCCTTTCCGCCCAATGGCGCGGTGCTGGCGCAGTCGGGTACTGTGATCAAGGTGGATGGGGGTGCCTTGCCGCTGACGGTGCTGTTGAACGGCGCACCTGTGGCGTCGGGACTGCGCGACAGACACATCGAGATTGATCTGCTGTCGCGCGGGTTTTCAGACATCGCGATCATCGACGCGGCGGGGCGCTCGGCGCGGGTCGCCGTTGAACTGCGCCCCTAACGCCGCCCTTCGCGCAGCCACGCACCGGTGATCAGACCGGCAGCCATGAGCAGAACCAGCCATGGCGGCAACAGAGACATTTGGCGCACGTCTTGTGTTTCATAGGCACCGCGCGGGGTAATCCCGATCCAGCCGCGCCCTGCGGCAGGCCGCCCCTCGCGGACGGTGCGGATACGGGGCGTCCCGTCTTCGATACGCAGGACGCCACCGCGTGTACCTGCCACACGTTCCCCAAGGATATCTGCTGTGGCAATTGTGGCCTCAAATTCCTTGGGGGCGGCAGGGCCTAGGCCGATGACCACGGACTGATCGCCATTCTCAAGACGATAGAGCCCGATTTCTGGCCCATCAAACAACGTTTCGAATTCGCCCGGTGCCGCCTCGGTCAAGTCAAGTTCGGTGACGGTGCCATCGGGTCCGGTGACCGTGACGGGCGGCACCGAGTCCGACAGAGTGCGGCGCTGGATGCGCATGGATTGGCCCGTTGCGGTGGCTGTCAGCGCCTCTTCTTCGAGTTCGGGTTCTTTCATCATCCAGTGGGCCAGACGCCGCAGCAACTCAAGTTGCGGCCCGCCCCCTTCGTACCCACGGTTCCACAGCCAAGCGTGATCAGAGGCGAGCAGGGCAACCCGCCCTTGTTCGACCCGTTCAAGCACAAGAAGCGGGCGGTTATCCACGCCTTCCATGACAACCACACTGTCGTCGCGGGCTGTCACGTCAATCTGACGTAACCAGCGTCCCCAGTCGCCCGCACCGGGCAGGTCGGTGGTGACGGGATGACGCGCGCCAATGTCTGACACGGTGGGGCGGAACGGATCCTCAAGCACACGCGCGGATGGTTCGGCAGGCAGCACGGCCCCAAGTGGCGACCGATAGATGCTGTCGGCCCCAGCAAAGTCCGGGCCAGCCGCAACCAGCACGGCACCGCCATCGCGAATATAGCGCGCCACATTGTCGAGATAGAGAGACGGCAGGATGCCCCGGCGCTTGTAGCGGTCAAAGATGATCAGATCGAAATCGTCGATCTTTTCCAGAAACAGTTCCCGCGTGGGAAAGGCGATGAGGCTGAGTTCGCTGACCGGCACGCCGTCTTGTTTTTCCGGTGGGCGCAGGATGGTGAAATGGACAAGGTCGACGGAACTGTCGGACTTCAAAAGGTTGCGCCAGGTGCGCCCGCCCGCGTGCGGTTCGCCGGACACCAGCAGCACGCGCAGCCGGTCGCGCACGCCGTTCATCTGGATCAGGGCGGTGTTGTTGCGGTCGGTCAGTTCCCCGTCCGCTTCGGGCACTGTGAACTGGATCACGTTGCGTCCGCCGTGGGGCAGGGTCACGGGCAGGTCAATGTCCTGACCGATGCGCACGTTAAACCGCTGCGGCGCTGACCCATCCACCGAAATATCGAGCGGGGCCGTGCCACTGTTGGTTGGGGCGGCCCCGCTGTCTTCGATCCGCAAGGTCAGGGTGACGGGTTCGCCGATGATCGCAAAGGCGGGCGCATTCTTGACCAGCAGGCGGCGATCCCAATCTGTTTCCTTGCCCGTCAGCAGCAGATGCAGCGGTGCGGGCAGATCAAGGGGTAAGTCGGCGTCGTGTACTTGGCCGTCACTGATTGCGATCAGGCCTGCGATGCGGGCGCGCGGTTCTTCGGCCAGCGCATCGGACAGGGCGGCCATCAGGCGTGTTCCTGCGTCTTCGTCGCCATCGGGTACGGTGATACGGCGCACTTCGGTGCCGTCGCGCGCGCTTAGCGCCGCTTCGATCGCGTTGGCCGTATCGTTTGTTTGGTCAGGGCGATCGCGCAGGCGTTGGCTCGCGCTTTGGTCTTCGGCAAGGATCACGATATCGCTGAGCGGCGCGCGGTCTTCTTCTTGCAATGCAGGACCAGTCAGGGCCGCCAGAACGACCAATCCTGCCGCCCCGCGCAAGGCCCACCCGCTCAGGCCGCGCATCAGGGCGAGTGCGACGCCGCCAGCCACCAATGCGGCCAGCACCGCCAGCACGGGCCACGGCAACAGTGGATCAAAGAGTACCGTTCCGGTCATTGTCCCAGCCTATCCAGCAACGCAGGTACATGGACCTGATCGCTTTTGTAGTTGCCTGTCAGAACGTGCATCACAAGGTTCACGCCAAAACGGTATGCCAACTCGCGTTGCCGTTCGCCGCCAAACCCGCGCCCAACGGGCAGCATGGCTTGCCCGCTTGGGGTAACGGCCCAAGCCGCCGCCCAGTCATTCCCGCCGATCACCACAGGCGTCACCCCGTCGTTGAGATTGCGGAACGGCATCCCCTCGACCTGTTCGGCCCCCGGTGGTGCGGCTTCGACCCACAGTTCGCCATCCGTGTGCCGCCCCGGAAAGTCCTGAAGCAGGTAGAACGTGCGCGTGATGACGTGATCCCGCGGGATCGGTTCCAGTGCGGGAATGTCCAGCGGTGCCGCCAGATCCTGCAGCTTGCGGCCATTGGGGCTGGCCGCGCCAAAGCCTGCGACATCGCCGTCACGCGTATCAAACAGGATCAAACCGCCCAGCCGCAAGTAGTCGTTCAGCTTGGCATAGGCCTCGCGCGACGGGCGCGGTTGCTCTGGCGTGATCGGCCAATAGAGCATGGGAAAGAACGCAAGTTCGTCGGTTTCAAGGTTCACGCCGATCGGCTGTGCCGGTTCCACCGACGTGCGGAAGAACAAGGTGTTGGACAGGCCTTGTAGTCCGGCCTGTGCCACCTCATCCACTGTCGGGTTACCGGTGATGACATGCGCCAACACCACTTCGGACGAGGCGGGCACGTCATCCTGCCCGTTTTGTTGTGCCTGTGCTTGTCCCGTCGGCAGGGCCAACAGGAATAATGCTCCGATTGCGGCCGTGCGGCTTGCCCGCACTCCGCCGGTCAGTCGACCGGACAAGGCCAGCGAGGCAATGACGTCAAGCAAAAGCAGGCCGATGGCCGCAGCGAGTAACAAACCGCCAAGCGGTTGTTCGGGGGCCACGGTCAGTCCGGACACTTCGATGCGCGCGGGCCAGTCTGCGGGTGTCAGCGCCGCGTCTGCCGTCAGCACGTTGCGTGCAAGGCTACGATCCCCAGAGACATAAACGCCGGGCAATAGATCGGGGCTGGCGGGGTCCGTGACCAGTGTCGGGCCGGGCACACCGGGCAGTGCCCCTGCATCCTGCAGGGCCCCAAACCCATCCATGACGATTTGCGGTGTCCAGATTGTTCCATCCAGATCATCGGCGGTGGGGGCCGAACTGGTGGATGATACCGCAAGGCGTTCCAGCATTTCGACAAACAACCCCGACAGCGGCAGCGTGGACCATTCGGCGTTCGCCGTGACATGGAACAGAACGATTTGCCCCTGACCTGCGCGTTTACGGGTCACCAATGGTGTGCCGTCACTGAGTTCCGCAATCACGCGTTCGGCCAGTGTCGGATCGGGTTGCGCCATGACTTGGGCCGTGATCGCCACATCATCCGGCACGGTCAGGCCAAAGAACGGCGATCCTTCGCCAAATGGGGCGAGGGTTTTGGGTGACCCCCAACTCATCGCGCCACCGACGCTGCGCCCGCCCGAGCGCAGGCGAACCGGCATCAAAGGGTCCTCATCGACGCGGGAAATATCGCTGGCGGCCACGCGTGGCCCGGCAAAGCGCAGCAACAGGCCGCCATTTTCGACCCAATCGGAAATCGCCTCTGCCTCGCCATCGGACAGGGTGGCGACATCGGCCAGCACGATCACATCCGGGTTGGCAGGCAACACATCGCTCAATGCGCCGCGCAGCAGATCGGCGCTGGGTGCCAGTGCGCGTTCCAGATAGTGCAGGGGTGACAACAGTTCGAGGCCTTCGCGCCCTTCGCGGCCGGCAATCAGTGCGATTTCGCGGCGGCGCAGGCTGTCATCAACCAGCGTGACGGCCCCTGCAGACTTTGCGCCCTGCACTTCGAACCTTGTGACGCGCGCGCGCAATTCGGCGGGCAGGGACAAGGCGGTTTCTGCCGTGGTATCGCTGGGCCCAAACACAGCGTTGGCGGTTGCCAGCACGGCGGCATTGCCCGCAGGATCACGCCCTTGGGCCAGTAACGTGACAGCGCGTTCGGTGCCCGGTACGGCGCGAACGACACTCAGGTTCACAAGCCCGTCTGCATAGGTCGCCGGGGTCAGCGCTATCACGTCTGTGACCGCTTGGGTCACGCGCACCGGGCCGCGCGTTTCAAGCGCATCCAGAACGGCGGTGCGGTCGGTATAATCAAGCCCGTCGCTGAACCACACGGATTCAAACGCACCTTCGGGCAGGCGGTCGATCAGCGCCTGCGCATTGCCGGGCTGCCATGGCGAAGGTGTCACACCGGGCAGGCGCGTCGTGATCGTGTTGGCGGCCTGAAATACGGCAGGTTCGGGATTGGCCAGATGCAGCAAGGCAACTTCGCGGCCCGCTGCACTCGCGCGGCGCAACTCTGCCTCGACCGCTTCGATCTGGCGCGGCCATGCGGCGGCCCCGGCCCAACTGCCATCCATCACGACAAGCAATGGGCCATCGCCTGCTGCGTTGTCGTCGTCCGGGTTCAGCACAGGGCCTGCAAGCCCCACGATCATCGCAGCCACCGCCAGCATACGCAGCAGCAACAGCCACCAAGGTGTGCGATCTGATACGGCTTCGTCGTCCTTGAGACCCAACAACAGCGCCACGCCGGGAAAGCGTTGGCGGATCGGGGCAGGTGGGATCGCCCGCAGGATCAGCCAAAGGACCGGCAGGGCGATCAGGGCGACAAGCAACCAGGGCGCAAGAAAGCCAATGGGGCCGAATACGGTCATGTGCGTGCTCTCCCGCCATCAAGGGCGCGCCAAATCCATTGCAGACCGACCTGCGCGGATGTGTTGGTGTGATGGATGCCGTATTGCCAGCCCGCGACGGAACACAGGTGCTGAAGCTCTGCCTTGCGTGCGGCAAGGCGGTCCAGATACCGGTCCTTGAGGTCTGACGCCTTGAGGGTTTCATGTTCCATCGTGCCGCCCATGCTTTCGAACACGGTGCGGCCGCGAAATGGAAACGCCTCTTCGGCAGGGTCGAGGACGTGCAACAGTACACCGCGCACGCCACGGTCTGCGGCCTTTGTCAGGGCGGTGCGCACGGCGTCGATGTCGCCCATGAAATCAGATATGAATACGGCCCGCGCATGAGGCACCATGGCGCGGTGTTCCGGCGGGGCATAATCCTCGTCGCTGTCTTCGGAAAACATTTCTGCCAGACGCAGGATCTGCATGTTGCCCCGGCGCGGTGGCAGGCGCGTGCCTGTCAGGCCCACGCGTTCGCCGCCGCGGACCAAAAGAATGGCACAGGCCAATCCCAGTACACGGGCGCGTTCCGCCTTGGTGGTCAGATCGTCGCTGGAGGCAAAGCGCATGGAGGCCCCCTGATCGATCCAAAGCATCACGGATTGCGCGATCTGCCATTCCCGTTCCCGCACGAACTGCGTGTCGCCCATCGCACTGCGGCGGTGGTCGATCATCCGAAGGCTGTCGCCCACCTGTGCGGGGCGGTATTGCCAGAAATCATCCCCCATGCCTGCGCGGCGTCGCCCGTGGTCGCCCAAAAGGACGGCCCCCGCCAAATGCTCTGCCCGCGCCAAAAGGGCGGGCAGGCGTGCGGCTTGGGTTTCTGCCTTTTCGCGCAGGACAAGGGGGGTGGTCACGCCGCCGCCTCTTGGCGGCTAAGGGTCGCTGCGGTTTCGTCGATCAGATCTGACAAGCTGTCACCGCGTGCCCGCGCCGCAAAGTTCAGCGCCATACGGTGACTCAGAACGGGGCGGGCCATGTCGATCACATCCTCGACTGAGGGGGCAAGGCGACCTTGCAGCAGGGCGCGGGCGCGCACGGCCAGCATCAACGCCTGAGCAGCGCGCGGGCCGGGCCCCCACGCCACGGTTTCGCGCACCCGCGCCGAAGCGTCAGGTTCAGCCGGGCGGAACGCGCGCACCAGATCAAGGATCATTTCCACAACCCCATCACCCACAGGCATCCTGCGCAGCAGAGTTTGCGCCGCCAGCAATTCTCCGTCGGAAAAGACGGCAGTGGCCTTGGCATCTTCGATGCCTGTCGTGGCCAGCAAGATGTCGCGTTCCGTGCCGCGATCCGGGTACAGTACGTCGATCTGCACAAGAAAGCGGTCAAGCTGCGCTTCGGGCAGGGGATAAGTGCCCTCTTGTTCGATCGGGTTTTGGGTTGCCAGCACATGGAACGGTACACCCAGAGGGCGATCCTGTCCTGCCACAGTCACTGTCTTTTCCTGCATCGCTTGCAGCAGCGCGGACTGTGTACGTGGGCTGGCACGGTTGATTTCGTCGGCCATCAGCAACTGGCAAAACACAGGGCCGGGCACAAAGCGAAAGGCGCGTGTGCCATCCTCGGCGGTGTCCAGCACTTCGGATCCCAGAATATCTGCGGGCATCAGGTCTGGTGTGAACTGGATACGGCTGCCATCAAGGCCCATAACCGTACTCAATGTTTCAACCAACCGCGTCTTGCCCAGACCGGGCAGGCCGATCAGCAGGCCGTGACCGCCGCACAACAGCGCCGTCAATGTCAGGTCAACGACCCGCTCCTGCCCAATAAAGCGCTTGGTGATAGAGGCCTTTGCCTCTTCCAGCTTGCCTGTCAAAGCCTCGATTTCGGCAACCAGATCTTCCGCGTCGGTCATGACATTTCTTTCATTCGGGATATATACTGTTCCATAACCTATTGCCTCAGAACAGAATGGCAAAACATATGAGTGGACAAAAAACCGTGACACCTGATGCCGAAGGGCTGATGGCATCCATCACTGCCGCAAAAACACGCGGTTTGCCGCCTGTGCACCTGTGGAATCCGCCATTTTGCGGCGATCTGGATATGCGCATCGCGCGCGATGGTACGTGGTTCTACGAGGGAACGCCCATTGGGCGCCCCGGACTGGTCAAACTGTTTTCATCGATTCTCAAGCGGGAAGAGGGGAAATATTTCCTCGTGACCCCGGTAGAGAAGGTGGGAATCATAGTGGACGACGCCCCGTTTGTCGCGATTGATTTTGATGTCAAAGGGGAGGGCGACGCGCAAACGCTGACGTTTACCACCCATGTTGGCGATATCGCGGTGGCGGGCCCGGATCATCCCATTCGCGTCGAACGCGACCCCGAAACAGGCGAACCGTCGCCCTATGTCCTGATCCGTGCCGACCTTGAAGCGTTGATTGATCGCAAAAGCTTTTATCGGCTGGTGGATTTGTGCGTCCATGATGGCGATTGGTTCGGTGTGTGGTCTGGCGGCCAGTTCTTTGGCGTGATCCCGTCGGCGGAGCTGCCCTGATCGATGGGCCGGCTTGGGCGCAATGACCTTGTACAGCAGTGCACTTTTCAGGCCTGCCCGATCAGAGTAAACCGCAGATGAACCATTGCAGACAGGTCGCCCCATGATCCCAGCACGTTACGCCCACATTCTATTTGGTCTCATGCTGAGCGGCATGATGTCGTTTGTCGTGTCCGGCATATCCACTTTTGTCACGCTCGGTCTGGTGTCGGATTTCATTGTGCAGTGGCTGGGCGGATGGCTGCCCAGTTGGGCCGTGGCATTTCCAACTGTTCTGTTCGTCGCACCGCTGGCGCGCCGGTTTGTGGCGGCGCTGACCATCAAGGACGAGTAAGGCCTGGCATGCCGACGCAGCGGCGTTCCCCAAACCTTAGTGCGCTTCGGCCCAATTCTGGCCCTGACCTGCATCCACCGTCAGTTTGACGTCCAGATGAACAACGGGGTCTGCCGCCCCTTCCATGACATCACGCGCGACAGTGATCAGATCATCAACGGCGCTGTCTTCGACTTCGAATAGCAATTCATCGTGGACCTGCAACAACATGGTCGCAGGCAGGTTCGCTATTGCAGCGGGCATGCGGATCATTGCGCGGCGAATGACATCGGCTGCCGTCCCTTGGATCGGGGCATTGATGGCGGCACGCGCGGCAAAGCCAGCGCGTGGCCCTTTGGATGCGATTTCAGGCGTGTGAATGCGCCGTCCGAACAGGGTTTGCACATAGCCATGTTCCTTGGCGAAGGCCTTGGTGTTGTCCATGTACGTGCGGATGCCGGGGAAGCGTTCGAAATAGCGGTCGATAAACCCCTGCGCCTCGGCCCGTGGAATGCGCAGATTGCGCGCCAGCCCAAAGCCAGAGATGCCGTAGATCACACCGAAATTGATCGCTTTGGCTTGGCGGCGAATGTCCGGTGTCATCTCGTCCAGCGGGACACCGAACATTTCCGATGCCGTCAGCGCGTGAATGTCTATGCCGTCATCGAACGCCTGCTTGAGTTCAGGAATTTTGGCGATGTGGGCGAGGATGCGCAATTCGATCTGGGAATAATCGAGTGCGACCAGCGTCTTGCCCGTTTCGGCGACAAATGCCTCGCGAATGCGCCGCCCTTCTTCGGTGCGGATCGGAATGTTTTGCAGGTTGGGGTCGGTCGAGGCGAGGCGACCCGTGGATGCGCCAGCGATGGAATAGGACGTGTGCACGCGCCCCGTGTCCTTGTTGATGTGGTCCTGCAGCGCGTCCGTATAGGTTGATTTCAGCTTGGACAGTTGCCGCCAATCCAGCACGAGACCGGGCAGTTCGTGTTCCGTCGCAAGGTCTTCGAGCACGTCCGCGCCGGTTGCGTATTTTCCGGTCTTGCCCTTTTTGCCGCCCTCAAGGTTCATCTCGTCAAACAGGATTTCGCCGACTTGGGCGGGCGAACCGACATTGAACTTACGGCCGACCATCTCGTAAATCTCGTCCTCAAGCCCGGCCATTTTTTGGGCAAAGGCGTTGGACATGCGGGACAGCGTATCGCGGTCGACCTTGATGCCTGACCGCTCCATCGCGGCCAGTACTGGCACCATGGGGCGTTCGAGCGTTTCATAAACTTTAGTAACCTGTGCGCGGTGCAGCAGTGGTTTGAACTGCTGCCACAGGCGCAAGGTGATGTCGGCATCTTCGGCGGCGTATTTTACCGCATCCTCGATTGGCACCTGATCAAAGGTCTTTGCCGATTTGCCCGACCCAAGCAGCGGTTTGATCGGAATCGGCGTATGGCCCAAATAGCGATCCGACAGCGTGTCCATGCCGTGATTGTGCAAGCCGCCATGCATCGCGTAACTCATCAACATGGTGTCATCGATGGGGGCGACACTGATGCCGATCTGAGCAAAGATCTTGGCGTCGTATTTCATGTTCTGCCCGATCTTGAGGATACTGTCGTCCTCAAGCACGGGTTTGAGCATCTCAAGCGCCTGATCCAGTGGCATCTGCCCTTCGGACAGCGCATCAGAGCCAAACAGATCATCGCCACCCTGTTTGTGGATCAGCGGGATGTAACAGGCGTGACCCGGGTTCACGGCCAGCGAGATGCCCACCAGATCAGCCGTCATTTCGTTCAGGCCAGTGGTTTCGGTATCGACCGCGACATAACCACGTTCATAGATCAGATCGATCCATGTTTGCAGAGCGGCGGCATCCTGAACATGTTCGTATTTTGAATCCTCGAAACCGGGTGCTTCCGGGGCATCTGTGGCAACCGGCGCGGCCTCTTTTATCTCGGGCGCGGCAACACCAAGCTGGTCGGAAATCCGCTTTGTCAGAGTGCGAAATTCCATTTCAGCCAGAAAGGGCAACAGCTGGTCAGGATGTGGATCGCGGACTTCAAGGTCGTCGATGGTGAAATCGAGGGGGGTGTTTTCATCCAGCAGCACCAGCTTGCGCGACAGGCGGATCTGATCGGCATGGTTGATCAGGGTTTCGCGGCGCTTGGGCTGCTTGATCTCGCTCGCGCGGTCCAGAAGTATGTCAAGATCACCGTATTCATTGATCAACAACGCGGCGGTCTTGATCCCGATGCCGGGCGCACCGGGCACATTGTCGACACTGTCACCGGCCAGCGCCTGCACATCCACAACGCGGTCAGGATAGACGCCAAATTTCTCGAAAACGCCGTCGCGGTCGATGCGCTTGTTTTTCATCGCGTCCAGCATTTCGACGCCATCACCGACCAGTTGCATCAGGTCCTTGTCAGAGCTAATGATGGTGCAACGCCCCCCGGCGGCGCGGGCCTGCACGGCAAGGGTGGCGATGATGTCGTCGGCCTCAAAACCTTCTTTTTCCTTACAGGCGATGTTGAACGCTTCGGTTGCGGCGCGCGTCAGCGGGATCTGCGGGCGCAGGTCCTCGGGCATCGCATCGCGGTTGGCCTTGTATAGGTCGTACATGTCGTTGCGGAAGGTGTGGCTGCCCTTGTCAAAGATCACCGCCACGTGGGTCGGCGCATCGGGGCCAGTGTTTCCCTCGACATATTTGTAGAGCATGTTGCAAAACCCGGACACGGCCCCGATGGGCAGACCATCCGACTTGCGGGTCAGCGGGGGCAGGGCGTGGTAGGCGCGAAAGATAAAGGCCGATCCGTCGATCAGGTGCAGGTGACATCCCTTGCCAAACTGAAGTGTCATACGCGCCGCTCCGAAAATGAGTGTTCACAACCCTTTTGGCACGGCACCGGGCGCTGTGCCAGACGTGATGCTACAGCGCGCATTGCGGCGCATTGAATTGTGGATTGGACGAAAGATGTGCGTGCGCTGCCAGATCAGGCGGCGTCTTCGCTCAGCACGTATTTGCAATCGCAATAGGGGCATTCGACCCAGCCGGTATCTTCGGGAATTTGCAGCCAGACACGGGGATGGCCCAACGCCCCTTCGCTGCCATCACAGGCCACGCGACGGGTGTCGACGGTCTTGGTCTCTGGGGCGTCGATAGGCATGTCTGCGATCCTCGTCGATGGCGCTGGTATAGGCGTGTTTATGGGCCAAGGTGTGCAGGCAGACAAGTCCCTAACCGTCTCGGTCCACACGGGCCTGATAACAGGCGTTGCGCGCGGATCGGACATGGATATAGGCGACATCGGGGTTGGCAAATATCGCCTCTAGGCGGGCAGGCAACTCCGGTGTCGGGCTGATGACACCGGTGCCATAGACGATGCGGTCGTTAGTCGAATAGCCTTTGATCAGATACTCGGGCGAAGTGGTCAGGATTTCGGGCACATCCGGGCCGCCGCCGCGCTCACAGTCCGCAGCGCACAAGAATATGGGGCCAACCTCTGCATAGGGATGGGTTCCATCAAAGGGCTTATGGGCCAGGATCAACATGTCTTCGCCCTTTGGAACATCGCGCAGGCAATGGCGACAGGGGGTGCCGTCACCGTCACTCGTGCTGCGTTCGGGCGGGTTGCCAAAGGCATCCGGGCCGTACGCGCGATAGGCATCGACAAGGTGCGTGGGCAGGGCGGTAAATCGGGGCATATGGTCTCTCCTGTTGTGATCAAATTGGACGGCATGCACAGCAGATACGACCCGAACCATGCGCTTTGTTTCTTTTGACCCAAAATACCACGGGGGAGGCGCAGCCGGGGGCAGAGCCCCATATGTAAATCACGTCAGAAACGGGTCACAGCATGAACAGTTCAAATGAGAACAAAACAAGAATATACTGACACTCTGCCACAGCCGAATCTGCGTCAAAATGTTCATCGAACTGTCTGCCACATCCAATTTTACCTTTCTCACCGGGGCCTCTCACCCCGAGGAATACATGAGCCGTGCGGCCCTGTTGGGCATGGAGGCGCTGGCCATTGCAGATGACAATTCCGTGGCAGGCATCGTGCGGGCCCACACCCAAGGCAAGGCAATCGCGCGCAGCGTCAAGGAACGGCGCGATTTTGATGCGACCACGGGCCTGATCGGGCCGCCGAAACCGGATCGCATCCCCGATCCGCCACGGGCTGCGATCACCACGACGCCGCGCCTGATCCCGGCGGCGCGCCTGGTGTTTACCGATGCCTCGCCCATCACTGTGTTGCCCATCAATCGGCCGGGCTGGCGTAACCTGTGCCGCATTATTTCGGCGGGCAGGCTGAGGGCGCAAAAGGGGCAGTGTACGATCCACCTGAGCGATCTTGAAGATTTTGCGGAGGGGCTGCACCTCGTGATCTGGCCACAGGCGCAGACGCCACTGCGCGGCACGGGCGATTGGGTGCAAACGGCGCGGCGGCTGACGCGCCGCTTTGGCGGGAATATCCATGTGCTGATGGTCCCGCAGTATGACGGGCGCGATCGTGTGCGATTTGATCAGATCGCGGATCAGGCGCGTGACCTCGGCCTGCCCACGCTCGCCTCTGGCGCGCCGCGCATGCATCATGGGGCGCGGCGCAAACTGGCGGATGTGGTGACCGCGGTGCGCCTGAAAACCCGGATCGATCTGCTGGGGCGCAACGCGCTTGCCAATGGCGAGGGGCGGTTGCGCAGTGCGGCGGACATGTACCGCCTTTTTGCCGGACACGAGGACGCGGTGGAGCGTACCGGCGTACTGGCCCAAAGCCTTGGTTTTTCGCTGGATCAGCTGCGTTATGAATACCCGTCGGAAATCACCAACAACGAAACCCCCGGCCAGCGGCTGGAGCGGTTGGCCTATGAGGGCCTGAAATGGCGCTATCCTGCAGGCGCGCCTGACAAGGCAAAGACATTGCTGCGCCATGAACTGACCCTGATCGCCAAGCTGAAATATGAACCCTATTTTCTGACGGTGCGCGACATTGTCCACTTTGCCCGCGCGCGCGGCATCTTATGTCAGGGGCGCGGGTCGGCAGCCAATTCGGTGGTGTGTTATTGCCTTGGCGTCACCTCTGTCAGTCCGGAAATGGGCACGATGGTGTTCGAACGCTTTGTCAGCGAGGCACGGGACGAACCGCCCGACATCGATGTCGATTTCGAACATGAACGGCGCGAGGAAGTGATCCAGCATATATACGAAACCTATGGCCGTCACCGCGCGGGCCTGTGTGCGACGGTCGTGCATTACCGGGGCAAACGCGCCATCCGCGAAGTGGGACGCGCCATGGGTCTGTCTGAGGATACGATATCGGCGCTGAGTTCCCAACTCTGGGGCTTCTTTTCCACCAAGGGGTTGGAGGCCGAGCGCATGGCCGAAATCGGCCTCGATTTCCGCGACACGCGGCTGCAACAGACTATTGCGCTGGTCTATGAGATCAACGGCTTTCCCCGCCATCTGTCGCAACATGTCGGCGGTTTTATCATCACCGAAGGGCGATTGGACGAGTTGGTGCCCATCGAAAACGCCACGATGGAAGATCGCACCGTCATCTGCTGGGACAAGGACGATATCGACAGCCTTGGCATCCTCAAGATCGATGTGCTTTCGCTGGGCATGCTGACCTGTATCCGCAAGGCGTTCGATCTGCTGAAAATGCACCACCAGCGCGACTATACCCTCGCCACGCTGCCGCCTGAAGATCCGCGTGTTTACGATATGCTGTGCGAGGCCGACAGCGTGGGCGTGTTTCAGGTGGAATCGCGTGCGCAGATGAATTTCCTGCCCCGCATGCGGCCACGTAATTTCTATGATCTGGTGATCGAGGTTGCGATTATCCGCCCCGGCCCCATTCAGGGCGATATGGTGCATCCCTATATCCGGCGACGGAACGGAGAGGAGGAGGTCAGCTTTCCTTCGGACGCGTTGGGCGCGGTGCTGGGCAAAACGCTGGGCGTGCCACTGTTTCAGGAACAGGCGATGCAGATCGCCATTGTGGGGGCCAATTTCACCCCCGATCAGGCGGATCGGTTGCGCCGCTCGCTTGCGACGTTCAAAAAACATGGGAGCGTCAGTGAATTCCGCGCCCTGTTTCTCAAGGGGATGCGCAAAAACGGCTATGACGATGATTTCGCGGAACGCTGTTTTTCGCAGATCGAGGGGTTTGGATCTTATGGCTTTCCCGAAAGCCACGCGGCGTCCTTTGCGCTGCTGGTCTATGCCTCAAGCTGGCTGAAATGCCACCATCCCGGCATCTTTACCTGCGCGTTACTCAATTCCCAACCGATGGGGTTTTATGCGCCCTCGCAGCTTGTGCGGGACGCCCGCGAACACGGGGTCACGGTGCGCCCGATCTGTATCAACACCAGTTTCTGGGACAATGTAATGGAACCCGACGGCAAAGGTGGGCTGGCCCTGCGCCTTGGGTTCCGCCAGATCAAAGGGCTGGCCGAAGAAGATGCCACATGGATCACCGCAGCGCGCGGCAACGGGTATCGTTCGGTGCGCGATGTGTGGCGGCGGGCCGGGCTGGGGCCGAATGTGCTGGTGCGGCTGGCCGAGGCCGACGCTTTTGGCGGTCTCGATATCAGCCGCCGCGATGCCCTGTGGGAGTCCAAGGCGCTGGCCCCGGGACCTGCCCTGCCATTGTTTGCACAAGACATTGATGGCGAGGTGGTGGATGAACCGGCTGCCCTGTTGCCCCGGATGACATTGGGCGAAGAGGTGGTCGAGGATTACGTATCAACCCGCCTGACCCTGCGCGCGCATCCCGTCGCGCTGTTGCGCCATATCCTGACGCCGGGCGCGCAAAAGGTCGATGTGAGGCCGACAGGCGCGCGCGCTCCGGATTTGTCCAAGATTAGCTTTACCCGAGGCAACCCGGATTGATGAAAAGACGCCTCGACCCGAAAAACAAGCGTCTGCCGGGGGGGGGGCGTGCCGACCTACGGGCACTGTGCCAAGAGGGGCATTGAGGGACAAAAAAACGTTTCCTGTGATGCGCTTCGTAGATGTTTTACTCAAAAAAAATTCACTCAGTATCGCTTCGCAAACTGGCGTCGCGAAGAGAAATGAGTGACCTACTAATGTCAGTCAGTACACCAACCAAAATACCAAAGACTATTGTGTAGATACCTTGATCGATGGCCTGACCAGTAGATTTAGAACCTAAAAAAGCGCTTGCTGCGCCAACTGGGTCTCCCGAAAAGAGAACCATGACGGCCATTGCGATGCGCAAAACGCCAAACAAAATAGCGAGTACGGCAAGAGCTCGGCCCAATTTTGTGAAACTCATCACCGATAGTCCTTAGCGATACGTTGGTATTTTTAGTTCCGCCATTGGTAGCGAATAGAATATGCTGCTACAATACGTGAATGCAAGATGCGCTTAAACAAGCCCTTCACCCACCAAAGCCATCACTTTGCCGGGTTCTGCGGTGACGCCAATGATGCAATCACTCTGGTGCACCAATCATCGTGCGTGGCGTAAAGACGGTGTCTGATGGGCCGTCGCGCCGCAATCGCGCCAGTTGATCCCATGCGTCATCCAAAGACACCCGCGTGCCGCGCGGCACCCACCACAGCGCCAGTGTCGGCCCCTCGGATCGGTCCACCCAGCCTTTGAGCTTGCGAATGCCCTCGGCGTGCAGTGGCTCGCGATAGGCGAACCGCTGCATCGCCTGCACATCCCGCCACCCTGCCATTGTCATGATGTGCAGGTTGTCCTCGGTTGCGTCGGTGCGTTGCGCCAGAATATCCGCCATCTCAAGATAGCGCCCATCGGGACTGCGCGCGCCGTGCGTATGCCAGAACATGTCGCCGTCCAGCTTGGCTTGGGCGAACACCTTTGGCAGTTGCCCAAAGAAGTACTGCGCATTGGGATGATCGGCGGTGAACGGCCCAATGGGACGCACAACATTCAGGTGCACCAGCATGTGTTCGCGCATTTTCTGCCCTCCTTGGTCAGCTCTGACACTAAACAACCACGGCCCATCGGCAACCGTTCTTCCCAAGGCTGACCCGGCGCGTTAGAAGTCTGCAAACACCACAAGCAGAGGTCTTGAGACATATGGCACCCCCAAAACCCGTCGTTTTATGCATTCTTGATGGCTGGGGCCTGCGCGAAGACACCAAGGGCAATGCCCCGGCCCTAGCCAATACGCCAACCTATGACGAGATCATGGCGACCTGTCCGAACGCGACCTTGATCACCCATGGCCCGGACGTCGGCTTGCCGCGCGGCCAGATGGGCAATTCCGAAGTGGGTCATACCAATATTGGCGCTGGCCGTGTCGTAGCGATGGACCTTGGGCAGATTGATCTGGCGATCGAAGATGGCAGTTTTTTCGTCAATGATCGCCTGACTGCATGGATCGCCGCGATCAAGGATGCGGGTGGGCGCGCACATCTGATGGGTGTGATGTCGGACGGCGGGGTGCATGGACATATCAACCACATGATCGCAGCGGCCAAGGCCTGCAGCGATGCCGGTCTGCAGGTGCTGATCCATGCGATTACCGATGGGCGCGACGTGCCCCCAAAGTCCGCACTTGGATACCTTGAAACGCTGCAGGCGGCCCTGCCTCGCGGCGCGCAAATCGTCACTGTGACAGGGCGCTATTTTGCGCTGGATCGTGACAACCGTTGGGATCGTGTCGAAACTGCCTTTGCTGCTATGGCGCTGGGCAAAGGGACCAGAATGCCAAGCGCGCTGGCCGCAATCGACACCGCTTATTCAGATGGCAAGACGGATGAATTCATCCCTGCCACTGTGATCGACGGCTATACTGGCGCAGGTGACGGCGATGGCCTGTTTTGCCTGAATTTCCGTGCCGACAGGGCGCGTGAAATCATGGCTGCTCTTGGGGATCCCGCATTTGACGCATTTGACGCTGCGGGTCGCCCCGAATGGGCTGCCCTGATGGGCATGGCGGGCTATTCCGTGGTCCACGACGCCTATATGACCACGGTCTACCCCAAGCCTGAAATCGTGAATACGCTGGGCGCATGGGTTGCCAAAGCTGGCTTGCGCCAGTTCCGCTTGGCCGAAACCGAAAAATACCCGCATGTTACCTTTTTCCTGAACGGGGGCGAGGAACAGCCCGAAGAGGGCGAAGACCGCGCAATGCCGAAATCCCCGGATGTCGCCACCTATGATCTGCAGCCCGCGATGTCGTCGGTCGAAGTCACGGACAAGCTCATCGCGGCGATCAACGCAGGCTATGACCTGATCGTGGTCAACTATGCGAACCCGGACATGGTTGGTCACACTGGCGATCTGGATGCGGCCATTGCTGCCTGCGAGGCGGTGGATCAGGGGCTGGGTCGCGTCTTGCCGGTCTTGAAGGCGGCGGGGGGCGCGATGATCCTGACGGCGGATCACGGCAATTGCGAGGTGATGATCGACCCGGAGACCGGTGCCCCGCACACCGCGCACACAACAAACCTGGTGCCTGTGGCGCTGATCGGGGCGGACGGGACGCTGAACGCCGGGCGGCTGGCCGATCTGGCCCCGACCTTGTTACACCTGATGGGGTTGGAACAGCCTGTCGAAATGACGGGGCGCAACCTGATTGCATGAGACGCCTCGCGGTTCTTGCCCTGTGCCTGATGGCCGGCCCCTTGAGCGCGCAGGAAGATGCGGGCGCATTGGCGCGTGCGGCGGGTGAAATGCTGGAAACCGCATCGGTGCTATTGGACGAAGCCGACAGTGCGCGGGATCGCGTGCGCGCGCTGACACAGACTGTCCAGGCCTATGAGGCGGGGCTGTCGGCGATGCGGGCTGGGTTGCGCACGGCTGCCATCCGCGAGGCGCAATTGCGCGGCCAGCTTGAGGCGCGCGATGCGGAAATTGCCCAGCTGCTGGCAGTGCTGCAAACATTGACCCCCGGACAGGCCCCAACAGCATTTCTGCACCCTGACGGCCCGAATGGCACAGCGCGGGCGGGGATGTTGCTGGCTGAACTGACGCCTGCCCTGAACCAACGCGCCGAACGTCTGCGCACCGATCTAAGCGATGTTGAAGGGTTGCGATTTCTGCAAGAACAGGCCGCAGCGCAAATGCAACTGGGACTGAGCGAAGTACAGTCGGCGCGCGCGGCTTTGAATCAGGCGATGGCAAACCGTACCGACCTGCCCCAACGATTTACGAGCGATCCGATACGCACAGCCATTCTGATTGACTCATCCGAGACACTGGATGCGTTTTCCAGCGGGTTGGCCAATATCGTCGTGGACGACGTCGGCTGGACCGCCCCTGATATCGACGACCAGATTGGCACCCTTCCCATGCCGGTGCGGGGACTGATCCTGCGCCGGATGGGCGAGGCGGATGCCGCAGGCATTGCGCGCCCCGGCGTGTTGGTCGCCACCCGGCCCGGTGCATTGGTTGCGGCCCCGACTGCGGCAACCTTGCGATATGTCGGCCCATTGCTTGATTTTGGCACTGTAACGATTCTTGAACCCCGGCCCGGCACGTTGATTGTGCTGGCGGGTATGGGCGTTAGCTATGGTCAAACGGGTCAAATCATCGCGGCAGGTACGCCTTTGGGCTTGATGAGCGGACTTCCTGAGCAGGGGAGTGCGGATGCATTGTCAACTCGTGGTGAAGGGGGTGGTGCTGATCGCTCGGAAACGCTCTATATAGAAATAAGACAGGATAACGTGCCTTTGGACCCTTTGACTTGGTTCAGCACCGATAAGGATGGATAGAAAAGTATGAAGAAATTCGTCATGGCCGCGCTGGGCGGCACTTTGGCAGGGGCCATCGCCACGACGCAGATCGCAGGGCCGTTGCTTGCGCAAGAGAGCGCTTCAAACGCGACCGTCTATGAACAGCTTGATCTGTTCGGCGATATTTTTGAGCGTATTCGCAGCCAATATGTCGAAGATGTCGAACCCGGTGAACTGATCGAGGCGGCGATTGACGGTATGCTGACGTCCCTTGATCCGCATTCCAGTTACCTGTCGCCGGACGACGCCGCGCAGATGCAGGTACAGACGCGTGGTGAATTTGGCGGCCTCGGCATCGAAGTCACCCAAGAAGAGGGTTTCGTCAAAGTCGTGTCGCCCATCGATGGCACCCCCGCCGCAGAGGCAGGGATCGAAGCGGGCGATTTCATCACTCATGTGGACGGTGAATCCATGCTTGGGTTTACCCTGGATGAGGCGGTTGACCGCATGCGCGGGCCGGTTGGGTCCGAAATTGTCATCACTGTGGTGCGCGAAGGCGAAACAGAACCCTTCGATGTGACCATTGTGCGCGACACGATTGAATTGCAGGCTGTCCGCAGCCGGACCCAAGGTGAAACCGTCGTTCTGCGGATTACAACGTTCAACGACAAAACGACGCCGAACCTGACGTCCAAACTGGCCGAAGAGGTCGAGGCATTGGGCGGTATGGAAAACGTCAACGGCTTTGTGCTTGATCTGCGCAACAACCCCGGCGGATTGCTGACCCAGGCGATCCGGGTGTCTGACGCCTTCCTTGAGAAGGGCGAGATCGTGTCGACCCGTGGTCGCGATCCGGCGGATGGGGATCGGTTCAACGCGACGCCCGGTGATCTGGCCATGGGCAAACCCATTGTTGTGTTGATCAACGGCGGGTCTGCGTCTGCCTCTGAGATTGTGGCGGGTGCCTTGCAAGACCACCGCCGCGCAATTGTCGTGGGCACCAAGAGCTTTGGCAAAGGGTCGGTTCAGACTGTGATGCCGCTGCGGGGCGAGGGCGCGATGCGTCTGACAACCGCGCGGTATTACACGCCATCGGGTCGTTCGATCCAGTCGCTGGGCGTGAGCCCCAATATCGTCGTGGAACAACCCCGTCGCAGCCCGAACGCCGAAGATGACGAACCAGCGAGCGCCGTTGGTCAACGGTCCGAAGCGAGCTTGCGCGGAAGCCTGAACAACGACTCGCTCAGTGAGGACGAGATCCGCCAAATCGAAGAAGATCGGGCAAAGGCAGAGGCTGCCGCGGCGCTGCGCGAAGAGGATTACCAACTGGCCTATGCCATTGATATCCTCAAGGGTCTGAACGCCCTCGGTCCTGAAAAATAAGTAACACTGGCGCGTCCCGTTCGGGGCGCGCCGGTGTTACAACGTGACCTCGTGTGGGGTCAGTTGCGACCAGTCAAATTCCACGCCAATCCCCGGCACGTTTGGCGCGACAGCCATGTGATCGCGGATCACAAGCGGGCGCGTTGTATAGCGGTCAATCGGGAAACTGTGTACTTCCAACCAGCCGCCATGCGGTTGTGATGACACCAGTGAGACATGCAGTTCCTGCATCCCGTGGCTGCATACTGGCACCCCTGCATCCTTGGCCATTTTGGCCACTTGCAACCAACCCGTAATGCCCAGGCAGTTTGAGGCATCCGGTTGTATGAAATCCACATGCGGCAGGGCGCGTGCAAATTCGTGGATCGTGTGCAGGTTTTCACCTTGGGCCATGGCAACGCCTGTGGCGGCACGAATGGCTGCGTAGTCCTCGAACGCGTCGGGGATGATCGGTTCCTCGAACCACGTGATGTTGTAGGGTTTGAATGCCTCGGCCATCATGATCGCCTGATCGACGGTCATGGAATAGTTGGCATCGACCATAAAGGTCATATCGGGGCCAATCAGATCACGCACGGCGGCGATACGCGCCAAGTCTTCGGCTTGGGTGGGTTGGCCGATCTTGATCTTGACCGCGTTATGCCCGCGATCAAGGTAGGTTTGGATGCTGTCCAGCAGTTTGGGCAGGTCAAACCCAAGGTCGATCCCCCCAGCATAGGCCTTGCAGCTAGGCGATGCACCGCCTGCCGCCTGCAGCAACGATTGTCCCGCCCCCTTTAGCCGCGCATCCCACAGTGCGATGTCGACGGCAGACAGCGCAAAGCTAACGATGCCGCCCCGGCCCACGTAATGCATGTGCCAATCCATCGCCTCGGTCAGTGCCTCGACGTTGCTGGCATCCTGCCCCACTAAAAATGGGGCAAGGTCGTGGTTGATCATGGCGGCCGTCGCATGGCCACCACGTCCGCCATTGTAGGTGTATCCGGTGCCCGTTCGCCCATCGGCCAGCGTGACCGTTACCGTAATAAGATGGAAATGGCTGTGGTCGCCATGTTTGGCATCTGCAAGGATTTCATCAAGCGGTACCGCAAACAGGCCCGCGGTGACGCTTGTTATTGTAATCATACGTTCAGATGCGCGGTTTCCGGCACGGGTGTGTGCACCTTGCCCGTTGTCAGATGCGCGATCAGGTTGTCCACAACCAGCCCACCCATAGCAGCGCGGGTTTCATGGGTGGCCGATCCGACATGGGGCAGCAAGACCACATTAGACATGGTTTTCAGCGCGTCGGGTATTTTCGGCTCTGCTTCGAACACGTCCAGCGCGGCATAGCCCAAACGACCCTCTTGCAAGGCCTGCACCATGGCCGGTTCATCCACAACAGATCCGCGTGACACGTTGATCAACGTGCCCTCGGACCCCAGTGCATCCATCACCTCGGCGTTGACGATCCGATACGTGGATGGCCCGCCTGGCGTGATGCAAATCAGCACTTCGACCGCCTGTGCCATGTCGGTCAGGCTGGCGTGATAGGTATAAGGCACGTCTTTTTTGGTGCGGGTATGGTAGTGGATATCGGCGTTAAACGCGGCCAATTTGTCGGCAATCGCCTGCCCGATCCGGCCAAGACCCAAGATCCCGACACGGCGGTTGTCGGCGCTGCGCGACAGGGGCGCACCGCCCTGTTCCCACGCACCAGAGCGCGCGTGCGCCTCGTCCGCCAGAAAATTGCGGAAACTCGCGAGCATTAGCAGAATTGTGGTGCTTGCCACCTCTGCGTTCAGCACGTCAGGGGTGTGGGTCACAAGGATGCCGCGATCTGCAGCTGCCTTGGTGTCGATAGCGTCATATCCAACGCCATAGCAGCTGACCATTTTCAGGTTCGGACAGGCCGCCATGACATCTGCGGGCACGCCGTCATGACCGTTCGTCGCGATATGGGTGATCGCCTCTGCGGGATAGGCGGCATCGTCGAGTTTGTGGATCGTGAAGTGTTCGCTCAGGCGATCACGCATCGTGTCCGTGATCCCACCGATTTGCAAAAGATCAGGCATCCTGTTTCACCTCTTGGCGCTGTTTACCGAGCCCTTCGATTTCCAATTCCATGACATCGCCGACGTTCAGGTAGACTGGTGGCTTCATCCCCATCCCTACGCCCGGAGGCGTGCCAGTGCTGATCACATCGCCCGGATGAAGGGTCATCAACCCGCTTAGGTGTTCAATGATTTCCGGAACGTTGAAGATCATCGTGTTGGTGTTGCCGGTCTGCATCCGCTTGCCGTTCACATCCAAAGACATTGCAAGGTTGTGTACGTCTGGCACGTCGTCTTTTGTCACTAGCCAAGGGCCTGTTGGGCCAAACGTGTCGCACGATTTGCCTTTGGTCCACGTGCCCGTCAGGTTGAGTTGGAAGTGGCGTTCGGACACGTCATTGATCACGCAATAGCCTGCCACATAGTCCAGCGCGTCTTCTTTGCTGACGTATTTCGCGGCCTTTCCGATAACCACACCCAATTCGACTTCCCAATCGGTGCTGGTTGAACCGCGTGGCATGACCACGTCGTCATCAGGGCCAACGACTGCGGAATTGGCTTTCATGAACAGGATCGGATGATCTGGGAACGGGTTTCCCGTCTCGATGGCATGGTCCTTGAAGTTCAAGCCGATGCACATGAATTTCCCGATGTTGCCAACACAAGACCCAAGCCGGGGATTGCCTGTGACTTCAGGCAGCGTTGTCGGATCAATACTGCGCAGCCGATCCAGGGTTTCATCGTCAAGTGTGTCGCCTGTGATATCGTCAATCACGCCGGACAGATCACGCAGGATGTCGCCGTCCATCATGCCGGGTCTTTCTGCGCCTACGTCACCATAACGTACTAATTTCATGTCACATCTTCCTTGTTCGTATTAAATGTCATTTTTGGGCACGCCAACTGTGCGCCTAGTGATTGTCGCGCGGCATGTGCTTGCGCGAGATGTCCCTGTAGTCAGTCGATCCGCGCAGGGTCATGCCCTCGTCAAACCGTCCCACGCGGTCGCGGAAAATCTCTTGCCACGGGCTTTGGTTTTCCGGGATCGGATAACCGCCTGCAGACAGGATCGCCTCGGCGCGGGCCTTGAGGATCGTTTCGTCCACCAGCATGTCGGCAGTGCATTTGCGCAGATCGATGCGCACCATGTCACCGTTTTCCAACAGGGCAAGGCCACCGCCATCCGCCGCCTCGGGCGATGCGTTCAGGATCGACGGGGACCCCGATGTGCCAGACTGGCGTCCATCCCCGATGCAGGGCAACGCCTCGACACCTTTTTTCAACAAGTACGATGGCGCACGCATGTTCACGACTTCGGCCCCGCCGGGATACCCTTTGGGCCCGGCACCGCGCATGAACAGGATGCAACTGTCGTCGATGTTTTCCGCCGGATCGTCGATACGGTGGTGATAATCCTCGGGTCCGTCAAACACGATGGCACGGCCCACAAACGCCTCTGGATCATCCGGGTCCGACAGGTATCGTGCACGGAACGCGGGCGAAATCACCGACGTTTTCATGATCGCGCTGTCAAACAAGTTGCCCTTCAAGTTGATGAAACCGGCATGCTCTTTCATCGGGTCTGTGGCAGGGCGGATCACCTTGGTGTCCTCGCTGCGTACCGCGCCACAGTTTTCGCGCATCGTCTTGCCGTTGACAGTCATGGCATCGGGGTGGGGCAACAAGTCGGCAGCAATCAATTCGCCGATCACGGCAGGCACGCCGCCTGCATGTTGGTAATCCTCGCCCAGATATTCGCCCGCGGGCTGCATGTTGACCAACAATGGAATTTTGTGGCCGACGTTTTGCCAGTCATCATTGTCCAGCGGCACACCCAGATGGCGGGCAATGCCGTTCAGGTGAATGGGCGCATTGGTGGATCCGCCAATGGCAGAGTTGATGACGATGGTGTTTTCAAACGCTTCGCGCGTCATGATGTCGGACGGACGCATGTCCTCCCACACCATATCCACGATGCGGCGCCCGGTTTCATAAGCCATCTGCCCGCGTTCGCGGTAGGGGGCGGGAATGGCGGCGGCACCGGGCAATTGCATGCCCAAGGCCTCGGCCAGACTGTTCATCGTGGTGGCCGTGCCCATTGTGTTGCAATAGCCAACGGATGGCGCGGATGACGCGACCAGTTCCATGAACCCATCATCATCGATTTCACCGGCAGCCAGCATTTCGCGGGCTTTCCACACGATCGTGCCTGACCCGGTGCGCTCGCCACGGAACCAGCCGTTCAGCATCGGACCAACCGACAAGGCGACGGCAGGAATGTTGACTGTGGCGGCGGCCATCAGCAAGGCGGGCGTTGTCTTGTCACAGCCGATGTTCAATACGACTCCGTCCAGCGGATAGCCAAACAGCGTTTCGACCAGCGACAGATACGCAAGGTTGCGATCCAGCATCGCGGTGGGCCGCTTGCCAGTTTCCTGAATCGGGTGCACCGGCACTTCGATGCACGTGCCGCCTGCGGCGATGATGCCATCGCGCACGCGTTTGGACAGTTCCAGATGGTGGCGGTTGCAGGGCGACAGGTCGCTGCCGGTTTGCGCGATCCCGATGATCGGCTTGCCCGATTGCAATTCGGCGCGGGTCAGCCCGTAGTTCAGATAGCGTTCCAGATACAGCGCGGTCATTTCCGGATTGTCCGGGTTCATGAACCATTTGCGCGACCGCAGGTCTTCGATTCCAATTTTCTTGCTCATTGTCCTGACCAACCTCCGTCGATGATGTGGGGATGTCCTGTGGTGAAACCGCTGTCGTCGCTGGCAAGGTACACGACGAGATTGGCGATTTCTTGTGCTGTGGCCACGCGGCCCATGGGCTGGCGCGACACGAACTGTTTCAGGGCTTCGTCATAGCTGCCCAACTCTTCGCCCAAAGCCTTGACGCGGTCATGCCAGCTGGGGCTTTCGACGGTGCCGGGGCAGATGCAGTTGCAGCGGATGCCGGCCTTGATGAAATCCAGTGCAACGGATTTCGTCATGCCAATCACAGCGGCCTTGGTCGTGCCGTAAATGAATCGATTTGGGGCACCGATCACGCTGGAACAGGCCGAAGACATGTTGATGATCGACCCGGTGCCGCGTTCTACCATGCCCGGCAGTGCCGCGCGGATCGTGCGCAACATCGAACGTACATTGAGATCAAAGGCGAAATCCCATTCCTCGTCCGTGGCGTCCAACACAGTGCCGTGGTGCACAAAACCTGCGCAATTGAACAGGACATCCGGCTGCGCACGTTCCACACCGGCACGCACGCTGTCATTGTCCAACGCATTGATCACAAATGTTTCTACGCCGTCTGGCATGTCTACCAACAGGTCTGCATTCACATCTGTGGCAAATACCTGTGCGCCTTCTGCGGCCATCGCTACAGCGCTTGCGCGCCCGATACCTTGCCCTGCGGCTGTCACAAGCGCGCGCTTTCCGTCTAAACGGCCCATATCTTCCCCCCATTCTCATCAGGTGTTGCGCATGCCGGGTGGCTGCGTTTTGGTGTGACCGTAGGACAAGCCGTTCGCGTTGACCAGACGTCACGGCAAAATGGGAGTATGAGGGATGGTAGCGCAAAAGGTGGCCCTGCTGGGCACCGGGTTGATGGGCTTTCCGATGGCGCGCAATTTGGCGCAAGCGGGCATAGCGGTGACAGTATGGAACCGCACCCGAGCCAAGGCAGAGCCGTTGACGGCCTTCGGGGCCGAGGTGGCCGATACAACAACGCAGGCAGTGACCGGGGCCGATATCATCATCACGATGATGAGCGATGGGCCAACCGTGCTGTCCGTGGTGGACGAAGTTGCCGGGGCGTTGAGTGCGGGCGCGCTTTGGATTGATATGTCGTCGACCAAACCGGGCGAGGCACGCGCCCAGGCCGAAGCGCTCGCCGCTGTAGGCGTGGCGCATCTGGACGCCCCTGTTTCAGGTGGAACCAAGGGGGCAGAGGCCGCAAGCCTTGCCATCATGGTCGGCGGCGGGGCCGATGATGTGGCGCGCGCAACGCCAATCCTAAGTGCAATGGGGCGACCTGTGCACGTCGGACCATCGGGCACGGGGCAGCTTTCAAAGCTGTGCAATCAGACGATTGTTGCGGTGACCATTGGGGCTGTGGCCGAGGCGATGTTGCTGGCTCAAGAAGGCGGCGCAGACCCTGCCGCCTTGCGCGCTGCGCTCAAGGGCGGGTTTGCCGACAGCGTCATTCTGCAGCAACACGGCGAGCGCATGACGGCTGGAAATTTCGAACCTGGCGGACTCTCGAAATTTCAGCTCAAGGATTTGGACAATTGTTTGTTGGAAGCCGAATCAGTCGATTTGAAGCTGCCGATGACCCAGGGGGTGCGTGATCGATTCGCGCATTTCGTTGAACATATGGACGGAGCGGATCGGGACCATTCGGGCCTGTATCTTGAACTGCGTGCACGCAATGGGATGGATACATGATGCGGGTTCTTATTCTTGGTGGCGGCGGCATGGTCGGTCAGAAACTGGCTCACAAACTCGAGGCCGAAGGGCTGGATGGCACGCCCGTTCAACTGACGCTGCATGACATGGCATTTCCTGAAGGTGGGGCAGGTGCAGACCGTCGCATCGGCAATCTGTCCGTTGCAGCCGAAGGTGCCGCACTGGCGGCCGAACGGTTCGATGTCATCTATTTTCTCGCATCCATCGTATCGGGCGAGGCAGAGACGAATTTCGATCTGGGCTGGCAGGTGAACATGCTGCCGATGTGGCATTTCCTTGAAGCGTTGCGCGCACAACATCGCGCGACGGGCGGGGCCTATGTGCCGCGGGTGGTGTTCACCTCGTCCATCGCTGTCTTTGGTGGGCCATACCCCGATCAGATCGGGGACGAATTCCTGACCTCGCCTCAGACCAGCTATGGCGCGCAAAAGGCGTCCTGCGAGTTGATGGTCCAGGACTTTTCGCGCAAGGGTTTCATCGACGGGATGTCCCTGCGGTTGCCGACGATCTGCGTGCGTCCGGGCAAGGCCAACCTGGCTGCGTCATCCTTCTTTTCTGGTATCATCCGCGAGCCGCTGAACGGGATGGAGGCAATCCTGCCCGTGGCCGATACGGTGCGCCATTGGCACGCTTCGCCCAAGTCGGCGGCGGGATTTCTGGCACATGCGGGGACGCTGGACACAGACCGTCTTGAGGGGCGGCGGGCGCTGAACCTGCCGGGGCTGAGCTGTACTGTGGCAGAACAGATCGAGGCATTGCGCGACGTTGCGGGCAACAACGTGGTGGCGCTGATCAAACCGCAACCCGACGAGGCGATCATCAAAATCGTGGACGGTTGGCCGCGCAACTTTGCACCTGAGCGCGCCAAGGCGTTGGGGTTCAAAGCGGAAACGACGTTCCGGGACATCATTGATGTCTACGTGAACGAGGATTTGCCGGGGCGGTAACGCCGGCAGGGTATCGCGTTACGTGGGTTCAAAAGCCTGCGCAGGTTTTAAATGGCGCGCCAGATGATCGTGGATTTTCTGGCGCGTCAGCATTTCATCCCCGGACAATGCGGCATCCAGTATCTGCTGGTGCTGCTTGATGTTCTCCGAGATGAAATCGAAACCGCGATCCTCGACCATCAGCTGTTGGCGAAAGCGACAATACACCTGTTGGTGGGTCGTGCGCAGGCTCTCAGAGCCGCAGGCAGAAATCAGTGTTTCGTGGAACTGCCGTTCGGCATCGAACCAGAGGTCGACGAACGGGGTTTTGTCCATCGCCGTCTGTAGCCGCATTTCAAGGTGGCTGAGTTGGTGGTGGGCGGCTGTCAGACGGGCCTCCCAGGCGACGCCACCCAGACGAATCGACATTGCTGTGCCTTCTGCCTCCAACAGGACACGAAGGTGCGTAAGCTCGTGGCGTACCTGATCTGATTTTTCCGGGACGCGGAATCCGCGCTGTTCGCGGAACTCGACGAGGCCCAGTGTCGACAGGCGAAACAGAGCCTCCCGGATCGTGCTGGCCGAACAGCCAAATTCCTGGCGCAAATGCTCGGCCTTGACCTTTTGGCCATGGGTAAACCCATTCATCATCAATCGGTGAAGCAACGTTTCGTAAATGTCATTATCGCGCAGCATGCGGCACCGTCTTGAAGGTTGTATTGTCACATCGATAAGTGACAAAATCACGAAATTCCAACAAAATCTCAAAAATAACCGTTATTTCTAGTTTTTTGTTGTCGTATGGGAAATCTCCGCATAGCCTCTGCCATACGGCGCGTCAAAGAGGGTCAAAGCCCCATCTGTGCGCAACAAAAGAATAGTCTGGGAGGATAACATGACATTCATGAAGAAGGCGGCATCCGTCGCCGTCGCTGCCACGCTTGCAGCATCAGGTGCGATGGCTGAAGGCCACGCCACATCCAAACTGCGTATTCAGTCGCACTATGCGCCTGAAACTGTGTCGGGCAAGCTGGCACAAGGTTACATCGACGACATCCAAGCGATGTCGAACGGCGAGATTCAGGTCGAAATGTTCTGGTCTTCATCTGTTGTGAAATCTGTTGAGACGTTCGATGCCGCCGCGTCCGGCATTCTGGACTGCGATTTTACGGGTGGTGGTTACCAAACCGGTAAAAACCCAGCGTTCCAATTCGTTGGCGACATCATGGGTGGCTATGACACACCCTATCAGCAGCTGTCGTGGCTGTATTACGGTGGCGGCCTCGAAGCGGCGCAGCCTCTGTATAACAAATACGGCATGGAGCTGATCGGCTGGTGGATTTACGGCCAAGAGTCCTTTGCGTCGTCCAAGCCAATCGAAAAAGTCGCTGACTTCAAAGACTGGAAATTCCGGTCCCCCCCCGGCATGGAAACCAAGATTTTCGAAAAGCTGGGCGCATCGCCGATCGTGATGGATTTCACCGAAATCTTTACTGCTCTGGAAACAGGTATCATCGACGGTGCCGATGCATCCGGTCTGGCCAACAACGTGGGTCTGGGTCTGTATGACATCGTAAAATACGCCAACTTCCCCGGCTTCCACTCGATGCCATCTGACCACCTTGCCTGTAACAAGGACGTCTTTGCGGCGATGCCCGAGCATCACCAGAAGATCATGAAGGTCGGTATGGAAGCGCTGGCACTGCGTACGGCTCTGACCTTTGAAAAGGCCAACGCCGAAGCGGCTGCAACCCTGCGTGAGCAAGGTGTGACGCTGTCGCAGTGGGCCCCAGAAGAGCTGGCCAAGTTCCGCGCAGCAGCCCAAGCCACATGGCCTGAGTTCGCGACAACACCAGAAGCCGAGGCGCTGGTTGCATC
>Ga0209198_1000301_pt1 | contig 46823 bp, 45 predicted proteins | sample COGITO_mtgs_1105_2_FD_184804 | JGI IMG/M metagenome (GOLD analysis project Ga0209198, IMG submission 184804) | Pelagic marine microbial communities from North Sea - COGITO_mtgs_110519 (SPAdes) (version 2) | ecosystem: Environmental > Aquatic > Marine > Epipelagic ...
AGAATTGGTAAAAACTACAAATGATAAAGACAAAACGTTGTCTGTAAATTACCAAGGGCTGATCCCTGTGTTAATTAACGCAATCAAGGAACAACAAAAACAACTTAAAGAACTTAAAGAACTTAAAAATAAATTTAAATAGGATTTTTATGAAAAGGTTAATGTTTTTGTATGTGTGTTTAATCAGCTTAGTGATGGACTCTCAAAATATAAACAATATGTTTCCTGACTTCGATAAAAGAGGGATGCAAACATCTATATTATACAATCACAGTTCAATTCATGATATTAATGATTACCCAACTCAAACGCATAATATCTATAATTTTTATCAAGCCTATAAAGCGATTTCATTTTCAGATTTTGAACAACGCTTACCTAGTTTAAGTACATTAAAGGCCAAAGCAATACAAGAATTATTAAGCTTAGAAGTACCTTTGGCGCTGCTTTTTACAGAATATGACACCTTCAATGAAGTTGCTTCAAACTATAATTTAATTGAAACATCCGATGGTAATACCTTTCAAAGAGTAGGGCAACAAACGGAAATATTTGATAAGCATCAGCTCCTAGTAGCGGCTGCATTAAAGCCTATTCAAAGAGGTACAGAAGTAATTTTTAGTCTAAATGAAGAGTCATTTTTCAATACTACAGAGAAGGAAATAACAACTATAGAGGTTGATTTTGATGACAATCAAGGCTACAGAACAATAAATATTGGTTCTAGTACAAATATTACTTACCAAGGAGAAGGAAAAAAATTATTGCAATTCAGAATCACTTTAGAGAATCAAGAAGTTCTAGAGAGTCGCGCTTTTTTAAATGTAATTTACTCAAATGAAGAATTAAATACACAAAACAATCAAAATATAGTTGGGTTTACGTCAGGCACTACAGACCCACCTTATATTCAGCCATACAATGAATCTCCTTTTAAAGGCTGGGGGGAATTTGATATATTTTATAGCCCTGACGGAGTTCTAGATAAGCCTATTTTTTTAATAGATGGGTTTGACCCCTTAGATTCAAGAAATATTAATACCATATACCAAGCACTAGACTATAGTGATGGGAATTTAGGAGATATTGTTCGTGCGAACGGTTATGATATCGTCGTTTTAAATTTCCCCACCTATTTTAGAGAAGAAGATCAAGTTTGGATTTATGGAGGTGCTGATTATATTGAACGTAATGCAATGCTTTTAGTCGAACTCATTAAGTTTATCAATGATTTAAAAGTTGGAGATAAACAAAATGTGATTATCGGACCAAGTATGGGGGGGCTCGTTGCCAGATATGGCTTAAATTATATGGAAAGTATTGGCTTAGACCATGAAACGAGGCTTTATATTTCCTTTGATACTCCGCATACGGGCGCTAATGTGCCGATTGGTTTTCAGCATATGTTTAATTACTTAGCTTATGGACTTGACACATGGGCTGGTGACTTCAGCGTAGAATCTTTAAGACCTCTTGTAGACGGGATGTTAAAGTCACCAGCGGCAAGACAAATGTTATGGGATCATTTTGAGCCACATTTAGTTAACGGTGGGCCTGAGTTTGACAATAACAATGCACTTCCACAGCCCCATCCTTTTTATGATATATTTTACGATGCAATAAATACTGTTAACACTTATAAATTTCCTCAAAATACACGAAATGTATCCATTATAAATGGAAGCAGTCCGGTGGCACCATTTTACGATTTAAACGGAAATCCAGTCAGTCCGGGGCAACAAGTGCTTGATGCTTATATGCCTGAAGTTGCGCAAGCTACCGATGCTTACCTTGACGCCTGGTATACTCCTTATACAAACCAAACAATAACGGTCAGTCAGTTATTTATAGATGCCCCATGGTTTTGTTTTTGTGATATTAATAGCCAAGCAGTCGCACAATCCCATGGGCATACTGACGGAATTGATACTGCTCCTGGTGGGCTTTTTGATGTCTCAGAACTTGCTGCAACCTACGGTACAACAGACCCCGTAGTTGATAGTTTTATTTCTCAGCTACAAACAAACTATTTCACTTTTATTCCATCCATCAGTTCAATGGATTATTTTACAAATAATTGGTATGATGAAATGACCAATCCAAATAACACTCCTTTTGATGCTTGGAGTATGCCAACTCAAAATGAAGAGCATGTTCAGCTTACACCTCAAAATGTAGAATTTGCCTTAAATGAAATATTTAATGGTGAATCAGACGGAAACATTTCTGCAGATGTAGATAAAAAACCTGCACTTGTTTTTGTAGAGGATGGAAATCAAAACGTAGCTTCAGGAAGAATTTATGCTTCTTCAGTTAGAGGTGCTTCACGTAATGGTAACGGAAACTCTAATGATAACTTTGGAAACCTTGGAGAGTGGGCTGTTGACTTAATAATTTCACAGTTTAGTCCAAACGATGCTGCTGGAAATTTCGGAAATTTTACAGAGTCTGGTCACCCACTTTATAATTTAGGAGATGGTTCTCGGTCTATGTTATCCACAGGCCTCGGCGCACTTGGTTGGGGATCTTTTGGAGCCAATGCTTACAACAGGTCTTCTGGTCTTGGTTCAGTGGCAATGGGTTTTAATACAATCGCAGGTCCTCAGGATGTTCAAGCTGGTGGAATTGATGGTGGTAACGTAGGTCAATTCTCTGCAGGGTATGCATCTAGAGCGATCGGAAATAAATCGACTGCCACAGGTTTTAGAAACACTGCTTCTGGAGATTCTTCTGTAGCTTTGGGTAATTACAATTATGCGACTGGCGATGCGACTATAGCTCTTGGAAAAGAGAACTGGGCAGAAGGTGCAAATACAGTTGCTATAGGTTTCAAGAATCATGCAGCAGGAGATGGTTCTGTAGCTTTAGGACATGAAAACATAGCGTGGGGAACCACTAACTTTACAGCTGGTTATCAGAACAAAGCAGGGGATACAAATGCTTCAATTGGAACTGCAGGTAGCGCCACTGCAATGGGCACAGGAACTAAAGCATCAGGAAGAAGTTCGTTCACATCTAATAATAATACAACTGCAAGTAATCATGCGTCAGCGGCATTAGGTCTGTCAACAACTGCTGATAACTTTGGGATGTTAGCTATTGGAGTAAACAATGCCTCAGGGATTGGAGATACAACTATTGACCCCGATAATTACGGAGGTTATTTCTATGCTGATGGTGCGTATACAGGAACAACTGCAGGAGTTGCTTTTGTCATTGGAAACGGAGATTTAGACACTAGTAACGGTTTGGCAGGAAATAACCCTTCGAATGCGTTTGTGGTTAACTACGATGGTTCAGCAACGCTTTCAGGTGATTTAACAATTAACTCGGATGCAAGATTAAAGTCTAGTATTATTTCTTTAGGAAATACGCTTGCTAAATTGTTACTAATTGATGGTAAAAGCTATACAACGAAGACTAACGAATCTAAGTCTAAAATAGGACTGCTCGCGCAAGATGTTCAAAAAGTATTTCCAGAATTGGTAAAAACTACAAATGATAAAGACAAAACGTTGTCTGTAAATTACCAAGGGCTGATCCCTGTGTTAATTAACGCAATCAAGGAACAACAAAAACAACTTAAAGAACTTAAAGAACTTAAAGAACTTAAAGAACTTAAAGAACTTAAAAAATTAATACATAATAATTAATCCTCAAGGAAATGACTTTTATAAAAATTACAAGTTCTGCAGCATCTTGAGTAAGCAAAAATTAAACTGTGTATATTTACTCCAAAAAATGATTTTCATAGGTTACTGCTTCCCCAAATCAATTATTCTTTAAAGCTATTAAAGAGTATAACAATCAGTTATATCTAGGTTGTTTTATGACTTACAGATGTTTATAAAGACCTCATCGTGAGATTAGAGAACTTACTTGGAAGGGTTTTTCTGATGACCTTAAATACAATCATTTATACGGGAATAGAATCAAATTAGGAATCTCTTTAAGTGCTTATAAAAAAAATCTGAAAGCATTACAAAGCTAGAAGTTCTTAAATCTCTTTTAAGTAAATACTTAACGAAAAGGGTTTAAATAATTAATAAATTTTTAATTAGAGTATTATTTTTTAGTTAGTAAATAAAGTATATTTTATAAATATAAATCGCTCCTAAAACATTAATTTTTTCGTTATTTTAGTTGTTTTCTCGTTATTCTTGTGTTAATTTAGCAAAAATAAATTAATATCAATTAACACAATGCAAGAGATCCCTAAATCTTGGTCTGTTTTATGTACTAAAAATAAAACAGAAATTTTAGTTACTGAGCGTTTAAAATTTATTGGTTTTGAAACCTATGCTAAAACTATAATTAGACAGTGGAGAGAACTCAAAAAAACAGCAAAATTACCTTTATTACCAAGTATGGTGTTACTGTCTGTAACACCTAAAAATTTCTACAAAGTATTTGATATTGCTGGCGTTATACGTTATTTGTTCATAGATGGACAAAAAGCAAAAGTACGTCAAAAAGAGATTTATGTGATGAAGTACTACCTATCTCAAAAATACAATTCTAAAAAAACTTGTAGCTGTTGTTAAGAAAATAGAGGTGCCTCATTTAGGTGTTTGATGCGATTTGTTATGAATTGAAAGTAAAAGGTGTTTTGTTAGGAAATTGGGTTGTAAGGTTTCTTTTCAGTTGAGTTAATGTTGATGTTTGGTTTAAGATTTATTTATTGTTACCTGTGAGTAGCAGCGGCGAAGCCATGTAATAAATCAGCTGAAATTCTCAAAATATTACTAAAATAAAAAGAAAGAAGCGATCATAGCCTCAAAACAATTAAATCCAATACACAAGGGTCATTTAGAATACTTTAACTTAATTCTTAAATAGATTGAAAAAACTGTGAATCAAGTTTTTAAGTAATAAACAATCATACATGAATAATTCTCTTTTAATAGCTGTAGATTTTGATGGAACCATCGTGGAGGATGGATATCCAAAAATTGGAAAACCCATGCCATTTGCATTAGAAACTTTGAAAATGATAGTCAAAGATGGCCATCGAATTATACTATGGACTTATCGTCATGGAGAAAAATTAGAAGAAGCTGTGAATTTTTTAAAATCTAATAATGTTGAAATTTATGCTATTAACAAGAGCTTTCCAGAAGAAAAGTTCACAACTAATATGGCAAGCAGAAAAATTAATGCTGATTTATTTGTAGACGATAGAAACTTCGGAGGATTCCCTGGCTGGGGTCTTATTTATCAAAACCTCAAAGGAGAAACAAATGAGCATCTCAAAAAACCAAAAAATAACTTTTTTAATATTTTTAAAAAAAAATCATAAAAACGATCAATTAATTATTGATAAATTTTTTCTCATATGTTAATTCTTTTTCTAAATCGTCAACAAAAACTCAAAAGTCTCTTTTAAATAAACCTAATAATATATTCATGATGAAATTCCCCATAAATAATATTTTAAGAAAAATTTTTTTATTATTAATTATTGCCAACTTAAGCTCATGCATTTCAAATAACCGATTAATCTATCTTCAGCCTTCGAATGAAAAAGAATCCCTCTTAAAAGTTTTTGATTACAAAAAACAAGAATACAAACTTCAACAAAACGATATTCTAGACGTTCAAATTAGAACTACTAATGAGGATGCAAACAAATTATTTATGTCAAGTAATCAAAATAATCAAGGAGGTGCCCAAGCAGGTGCAATGCGTGGTGGAGATGTTTATTACATGACAGGGTATAACATTAACGATAAAGGAGCAATTGAATTACCTTACATAGGTAATGTTAATGTTGAAGGAAGTACACTAAAAGAAGCAAAAATAAAAATAGAAGAACGTTTAACTAAATATTTGAAAACCTATTACCTAAGTGTGAAATTAGGAGGGATTCGATTCAGTGCCATCGGTGAATTTAACCGCCCTGGCAAAAATGTTATTCTTCAAAATCAAGCAACAATATTCGAAGCGATAGCTCTTTGTGGTGATTTAACCCCACTCGCTAAAAGAAATGAAATCAAACTTGTTAGACAGTACCCAGATGGTTCTAAAATACATTCTATTAACTTATTACAAGATAGCATTATCAACAGTCCCTACTACTTTATTCACCCAAATGATGTGATTTACGCAGTCCCACTTCCTCAAAAATCATCAGGTCTTGGTGTTACAGGATCAAATACTTTCACAACTCTAATTGGAGCTTTGACTGGTTCTTTAGCATTAATTTTAACAATTATCACATTAAATTAACAGGTAATATTAATATAATGAATTCAACAAATACTAACTTCAAAAACATTTACTATAAGACTCTGAAAGCATGGCCTTATGTAATTGTATCGATTATTTTATTCGTGTCTATTGCTGCTGTTATTAATCTTTTTTCTGAGGATGTATTTAAGGTAGAAACGGTATTATTCTCTCAGGAAAACAAAAACCCATTAGCATCCACAGGCGTTAGTTTAGCTTTTAATTTAGGAAAAGACAATATAATGGAAAATAGGGTTGCAGTAGCATCATCTTTCTCTCATAATTTAGAAATTGTTAAAAAAATTGGTTGGGAAGTTACTTATTTTGAAAAGAGTAATTATTTAGTGGATTCAGAATTATACAAAAACGCCCCTTACAAAGTAATATTTGATAAAACTCACAATCAGCCAATTTCTATTTTATTTGACATCAAATTTAAAGAGAATCGATTTACGTTAAATACAAGAAAGAATAAAGATGAATACACTATCTATAATTTTAATAATCAAAAAGCTAAAGTTGTTAAAGAATTAGATTTCATAGACAAACCCTTTGCCTTCAATGAATGGATTACTTCAGATGTAGCTAGATTCAAATTAGTTCCCAACAACGATAGTATTGAACGAATTGAAGGTCACTCATTTAGTTTTGTTTCCTACGAAAGTATTGCAAGAAAAATGTCAAAGACTTCTAGCTATGAAGTTGAAAAGTGGTCGAATCTTCTTACGATTTCATCAATAGGAAACAATCCTAAAAAATTAGCAGATTATTTAAATGCTTCTTCCAATCAGTTGAAAATGTATGAATTGGAAGAAAAAAACATAATGGCTGAAAACACAATTAAATTTATTGATGATCAACTTTTAAAAATTACAGAATCACTAAAGTTATCAGGATCTTTATTAGAAACATTTCGATCTAACAATTTGATTGTCGATATGGCAACTGAAAGCTCTGTAACGCTCGAGCAATATATGATTTTAATCAATCAAAAAAGCGAATTATTACTCGAACAGAGTTTGTTGAATTATATTATTGATTTTCTAGAGTCGAAAGTCAGTTATTCAGCGATGGCAATACCAAGTTTAACAGGTATTAATGATCCAATTGTAAACAAGCTAACATCTAGTGTTATTGATCAATTTGCTAAAATAAAAGGGTATCAATTTACCATGTCTACAGACAACCCAATTTATCTAGAACTTGAAAAACAAATCGATTTTACTATTAAAAATTTAAAATTCGCCATAAAAAATGCTTTAGATAAAAGCAATATTATATTAAGTGAGTTGGAAATTCGAACAGCCAAAATAAAAAATAAAATAGAACAGCTACCTATTGTTGAACAACAATTTGCGAATATTCAACGTGAATATGAGGCTAATAGTAGGCAATTTGAACTATTGTTAGAAAAGAGAGCACAGGCAGGAATTGCAAAGGCATCTAATTTGCCAGATACAAGGGTTATTGATAAGGCTATTTACAAAGGTATTAAGCCAATTGGCCCAGAAAGAATAAAAAATCTCATGATAGCCTTTATCATCGGTTTATTTTTCCCTTCAGGAATCATTTTTTTGAAAGACTTTCTTAATACTAAGATTAAGAATAGGTCTGAAATTATATCTTTAACAAACATTCCAATTTTAGCTATGATTCCAAAATCAGATCACAAGTCAAATCTTGTGGTTTTTGACAGGCCCCGGAGTGCTATAGCAGAATCATTTCGTGTACTTAGATCAAAAATTTCATATTACACTAATGATATAGACAAAAGAGGAAAGGTTATCATGGTTACATCGAGTATCCCTGGTGAAGGAAAAACCTTCATCTCAATAAATCTTGCTTCTGCTTTGTCTTTAAATGAAGAAAAAACTATTCTAGTTGGACTTGACTTAAGAAAACCAAAAATCATCGAGGATTTTGGAATAAATAATAATTTTGGTGTTTCTAGCTATTTATCTGGAATTTCAAAAAATTTGGACGAAGTCATTCAGCACTCAGGTTTTGACAATTTAGATATCATTACAGCTGGTCCAATACCGCCTAATCCCTCAGAACTTATTAACAGACAAAAATTTGTTGAATTCATCAGTTTACTGAGAGAAAAATATAAAAATATTATTATAGATACACCGCCTATAATGTTAGTAGCTGATTCACTACAAATTGCCAAACATGTTGATGCTACAATATATATGTGTAGATATAATTACACTCAAAAAGAGTTATTAACTTTATTAAATGAGCAAAATGATTCAAAAGCACTTCAAAACATAGGTATCGTTTTTAATGATATTAAAGATAATATAGGCTATGGCTATGGCTATGGCTATGGCTATGGCTATGGTAATAATTATGGAGAAAAGGATAGCCAAAACTCGTAAAAAAAAGAGATAGACACTAAATAAAAAAATAGGTTTTAAGATAAAATCTTCTGAAGTTTAGACAGTTTATAAGAATTTAAAAATAATTAAAACTTAATGAAACTAATTTTAGAAATAAAAAAACGAGTAAAAAAACATCTTCTAAATTCTGAAGCAAAAAACGTACCTCATAATGGAAAAAGAAGCTATGATAAAATTTTTGTTATAGGCTTCAACAAAACTGGCACCACCTCTCTTTATTTTACCTTAAAAGAATTAGGATTTAACATGGGGAACCAAAAAGTTGCAGAAGTAATGACTTATTACATGTTTAAAAATAATGATTTTTCAGAGCTTAAACCCTATTGTCAAACTGCTGAAGCGTTTCAAGATGTGCCGTTTAGTTTTCCTAATATCTATAAAAAATTATATATTTTATATCCAAATGCAAAGTTTATTCTTACTATTCGTGATTCAGCGGAGCAATGGTACTCATCATTAATAAATTTTCACAAAAGTAGATATCAAAAACAAGGAAATGACATTCCAACAATCGATGATCACATGAAGTCTAACTATGTTTTTCCTGGATATAAAGGTATTATATTAAAAGAGCTTTTTAATTATCCTGAAACATCTCTATATAGCAAACTAGAGTATATCAAAATCTATGAACAACATATTACTGATGTAAAGACTTTTTTTAAAACAAAAAAAGACAATCTTATAATCGTAAATGTATCAAAAGGTGGGGAACGAAATCGTTTATTAAATTTTTTAGACGTGAAACCTAATAGGTTCTTAAGTTCAAGTTTTAGTAAATATAAAACAACTACACAATGATAAATATAGTCAAGCCATTTCTACCAAAAAAAAAAGACTTTAATCTTATTGTTAATGAAATTTGGTCTCGCAACTATTTAACTAATAATGGTCCTGTTTTAAGAGACTATGAAGTGAAACTAGGAAACTTTTTGCGAACAGCAACTCCTTGTGTTGTATCAAACGGGACCGTAGCTTTACAGTTTGCGATTAGAGCATTAAAACTTAAAGGTGAAGTAATAACCACCCCTTTTTCTTATGTGGCATCTACCTCAAGTCTAGTATGGGAACAGTGTAAGCCAGTCTTTGTGGATATAGATGAAAATACGTTTAATATTGATGCTAAGAAAATTGAAGAAAGGATAACTTCTAAAACTAGCGGTATCCTTGTAACTCATACGTTTGGGAACCCTTGTGAAATTGAACAAATAGATAAAATTGCAAAGCAATATAACCTGAAAGTAATTTATGATGCCTCACATTGTTTTGGAACAATGTATAAGGGGAAATCAATATTTAACTATGGAGATATTAGTACATTAAGCCTTCATGCTACTAAATTGGTTCATATGGTAGAAGGCGGTGCTATTTTTTCAAATAATGACAAACATTTAAAAGATACTCAATTTATGCGGAATTTTGGTCATGATGGTCCGGAGGAATATAGAGGAGTGGGAATCAATGGTAAAAATTCAGAAATCCACGCTGCCATGGGGCAGGCAGTATTACCATATGCTAATGATATTCTAAAAAAAAGAAAGGGAGATTATATGTATTATGTAGAAAGATTGTCAGGTTTAAATCTGACAATGCAACAACTAAACCCTGAAGGTCTTTCAAACTTTTCTTATTTTCCAATAAAATTTGAAAAAGAACAGGACCTACTTAAGACAGTCAAATTATTTGAACTTAATAATATTTTCGCTAAAAGATATTTTTACCCTTCACTTAGTAAACTTCATTATTTAACTCCTCAAATACTTCCAATAGTTGAAAGCATCTCAAAAAGAATACTTTGTTTACCCATATTTTTTGATATGAAAAGAGAAGAACAAGATTTTATTTGCAATACCTTGTGTGAAAGCCTAGCTAATAAAATGATACCTTTCAAAATTGATATCAAGCATTAGTTTAAAGGAACCCTTGCTCAGGTTCTACCTTATTACGTGTGTATGAAAAGAAGAAATGCCATTGGAATTACTTCTTATCTGGTTTATCGTAATTACAAAGGAAAACGGAATGTTGTCGGTTTGGAAATCCGTATTGAAAATTTCCCCATATGATCATAAAAGAAACGTCCGAAATAAAATAATGAACTATGAACGTTTTTTATCTAGAAAATATTTTCAAAACAAAGATTATCTTATCGCTTTCAAAATATATTTTAATGCCTAAAAGAACAATCCATTTTAGTTAATTTATACAAAATAAAATAAATGGCAATTGAAAAATTATTATCAAAAAATGAAGAATTTGATTATGGTATAGCCACTATACATCTTTTTGTGGCAATAATATTTGGACTGCTTTTTATCGACACAGGTGAGTTAATTAAAATTGTCTTACTTCCTTATTTGTTTTTCACACTTAAAGACCTGAAAAAAGAAGCGCTACCAGGACTATTGATATTAATGTGTTACGGAACAATTTTGACAGTCCTTGCAGCTATTATAATAATTGGAATAAGTTTCCTAAAGATAAATGAATTAAAAAAAAAGAAGCTTTTTCCATTATGGTTATTGTTAATTTGTTCTTTTCCATTTTATACATATAATACCTTTACAAGAATTTTTGAATTAGATTACTCCTTGGTAGAATCATTGATATTTAATGACTACTATATAGCTTTTTGGTTTTTATTTTATGGAGCCTTAAACAAAGAACTAATTTCAAAAAAAAGTATTTCTTTTGTTTTATTTTTAACAATATTTCTAATATTTTTAGATAAAGTTGATTATAATTCTGAATTGGGGTTTAGGAGTCTATATAGATTAACAGGGGTTGCTGAAACAATCATACTTCTTTTTTTGCTTCTAATATGGAGGAAAATGATCACTTTAACGGATGATATTTATGTAAGATTATCAATAGTAATATTCATTTTGACAAGAATTTTACTTGGATTTTCTGATTATAAATTTACTTTCATATTCGGACTAATAATCAGCCTCACTTTTGTTTTACAAAAAGATTTTTTTCTTCAGAAATATAACTCTATAACTCTTAAAAAAAAGATAAAAGTACGTTCATTTTTATTTAGCATCTTACCAATCCCTTTTTTGATCATTACATTAATAGCAACTCCTCTTGTCGTAAAAAACTATGCAGCAGTTGACATGACTAATTATTACAATGATGGGCAAAGCTTATTTGATAAGATAATGGCAAAGCTCTTTGTAGATCGTGGGCTACTATGGATAGGAGCAATTCAAGGAATTATAGAAAATACAGTTTTAACTCCACCAATTGAAGAATGGTTTATTTCTTTTTCTAATGTAGATCAAACGAATATAGATGCAGACTTCGAAGCACATAGTTTAATGATAGAATTAATCAGAAGAAATGGTTACATAATGGGTTTTTTATTATCTATCACCTTTCTGCGTTGGCAATACAAGTTAATAATGTCATCAATAGGCCAAGACTTTTATATTAATATTTTTCGATATGCTATATTTGGAATCTGTATCTCTGTTTTTATAACGGGTCAGTATGTATTACAGTTAAATACTTCATTTTTCTTTATGACAATGACAGGTGCACTTTGTAGTTTAACTAACGAAAAATTAAATGAAATTGTTTCCACAAAAAAATATCAGGAAAGTTAAAAATGGGACCCAAGAAAAAAATTATTTGGTTTGTGAATGTGTCATTTGACGAGGTAGTTTTACAAAATGATTTAAATAAAAAGGGGAAGGGTTGGCTTGCAAATCTTGCGAATACCTTACCAGATAAATACGAGTTACATGTGGTTTCTATAGATCCATATAAAAAAAGTAAAAAAGGCGATAAACTTTCATTGCATTACCTAACTCCACCGTATTTTAAGTTAAAACTAGTTTTGAATGCTTTTTGGCCTTTAAATAATATGAATGGAAACCTATTATCTCAAATGATAACGATTGTGAAAGAGGTCAGTCCAGATCTTATCCATATTCACGGATCAGAAAAACAGTTTATCAGAATAGCATCAAGACCTGAAGTAAAACATATACCAATTGCACTCTCTATTCAAGGCATAATGACTGCAATTTCAAAATCATATACAGCAAGTTATCCGCTATCTTTTTTGAATACATTTTATGCTTTCAGAGGCTTTCAAAAAACTAAATGGTTACCTCAAAGACTCTTAACCAAATACAAATATACCATACGTCAAACAAAAATAGAGAAAGACTATTTTAGACACATTAATTTTTTCTTTGGTAGAACAGATTGGGATAAACAAATTTCAGAACTTATGGGTGATGAAGCAACCTATTTTAAAATAGACAGAATATTAAAACCTGAATTTTATAAAGCAGTATGGAACTCTCCAAATCAAGAAAATAATAAAATAATTATTCATACTACATTGGGTAATGCTATCTACAAAGGAGTAGATGTAATTGCTGAAGCCTGTAGTTATTTAATCGAAAAAGGTCTTAATTTTGAATGGCGAGTTGCCGGTGTTACTGAAGGTTGTTGGTCTGTTCGAGCAGCCAAAAAAAAATTAAAACATAAATTTCCAAAACATAAACTAGTTTTTTTAGGGCAATTAGATGCAAAACAACTAATTAGTCAAATGTTACAAGCAAATTTTTATGTAATGTGCTCGTATATCGAAAATAGTCCAAATAACTTAGCAGAAGCTATGATAATGGGAATGCCTTGTGTTGCCACTTTTGCCGGTGGCACCAGTACTTATCTTGAGCACAAAAAGCAAGGTCTTTTAGTTCCAACGGGGGATGCTCTAGGTATAGCAGCTGCAATATTTAATTTATATAAAAACCCAGACAAAGCCCTATTTTATGGAAATAATGCAAGAGAAGCTTCTCTAAACCGCCATGATCCTGAAAGGATACAAAAGGCATTGATTAATGCATACGCTTCAATCTTAAAACCATTAAACATATAATATTTATAAAATAATGAGACTTGAAATAACTTTTATTATAGTTGAATAACTAACCTTAATCCCCCAACTAAACCATTATGATTTAGATCATTAAAAAATAGTTCCTCAAAAAATTTAGACTATATCATTCTAGTCCAACTATTCTGTATTTAATTATTGAAGTAAGCAATTCATAAGCTTCAAATACCCTAGTTACCTCACCTACAATAATAAATTTTTAAAGTAATGTTCATTCAAGAGCATGAAATTGTTGGTAACCCTCTGTTATTTCATGAGTGTAACTAGCATTTGCGAAGCGTTGAAAAAAAATAAATATTACAGCTGTAGTGAAAGCATGTACTTGGCAAATTTGTCAAGTTTTTCTAAAGAAATTAAAACTTATCAATTAGTGATCTCTATGTCCTAATCAAAAAAATGTTTTAGAAATACTAATTTCAAAAAATATAAAATTCATTTTTCTATAATGAACTAAATAAAACAGCATAGAATTCTTTAAACAGTTACTAATGTTGATACATATAGCCTACCAATTAAAGTTAGGGTGAATAATTAAATAAAAGTATCTGATTTAGTAATTATAGACGTGATCTAAACATTATTTTACAAGATATTCTTAGAGACGTATAACTTTAAGTAGAGAACAATAAGAACTCAGAGAGAAAATTCAGAATTAGATAAAATCTATAAATGAGTGAATAAAAAAGCAAAAACTTCAATAAAATCTGGATTCAAATGGTCCCTAATAGGGAACTATAGTGCACAAGCCATTGGATTTGTGGTTTCTGTTTTTCTCGCAAGAATTTTAACTCCGGAAGATTTTGGTATTGTAGGAATGTCTTTGGCCTTTATTCATATGCTGAAAATCCTTATGACTTTTGGGTTTAATGAAGCGTTAATTCAGAGTGATACTACTTCAAAATTAACTTTTTCGTCTGTCTTTTACATCAATGTTTTTGTTGGTGTTGTGGTTTCTGTCCTACTCATTATTTCTGCACCTTACATTGCAGACTTTTACAACCGTCAGGTTCTAAAAGGCTTGATACGAATTTTATCTATCATCTATCTATTAGAAAGTTTAAATATGGTACAAACGACCATATTAAAGAAGTCTCTAGATTTTAAAATATTAACATTTCGCTCACTAATCTCTCAATTTATTGCTGGAATTGGAGCTATTGTTTTGGCTTTAAATGGATTTGGACTTTATGCGTTAGTAGCCCAACATATTTTTGCAAGTTTATTTAAGACACTTTTATTATGGAAAATATCAGACTGGAAACCTTCCTTAGAATTCAGCTTGTCAGAGGTGAAAAAACTTTTAAGCTTTGCATTATATAGCTTTTTTGGACAGTTTTTGGGAAAGATAATCAAAGAAGTAAACACCCTTTTTATCGCTAAGGTATTCTCCCCATCAATCTTAGGATTCTATTCAAGGGCCGATTCTTTTTCAAATTTAATCGCTCAAAATTCATCCAACAGTTTACGTCAAGTAATGTTTTCTTCTCTAAGCTTGCTGCAGAAAGATGATTTGAAATTTAATAAAATGTACTCGCGCGTTTACAGCTTGGTAATAGCCACCTCTTTTTTTCTGAGTTCACTAGCTTTTATAACAGGAGAGTTTCTTATTACAAATATCTATGGTGAAAAGTGGATCCCATCAATTGTCATTTTTAAAATTTTAATGATTAAAGGAATTTTACTACCACATACCGGAATTATAGTGACAGCCATATTGTCGAAGGGATATGCTAAACAGCATTTTCAGTTTGGAAATATTAAAAAATTGATTAATATTATACCTTTACTAACACTCTACTTTAAAGATCTAAATATTTTCTTGTATGCTGTTTTATTCACCCAAATAAGTAGCATCTTTGTTAATATGTTCATCTCATTTAAAATTTTAAAAGTGAGTTATTTTGAACAGATGAAACCATTGCTGATGAATTTTATCTTTAGCCTAACAATGTTGTTAGGACTGCCGATGTTCGTAAAGTTCGAATCGAATTTCATTGAAGTTTTTATCCAGGCTCTCCTCTATATTGGTTTTTTTGCACTTTTTACTTTTTTGCTAAATAAAGAGGTAATGATTGAAATAAAGCAGATTCTATACAGAAATAAAAAAAAGATTTCATAACTGTTTTTACAGTTTTTAAAAATAAAATTTATAGCATTGACTTTTAAAGTTTATAATCGTTATAAATTATAAAACTAAAAAAAATATTATCACAAAATTTTAATGATAAATGCTTAATTTAATTAGAAATTTATTCAAAGTTCTGTTCTTGTTGCATCAGAGAGTTGAGAGTGCTATTTCTACTCTTGTGGGAAAATTCATGCTTTGGGTAATGAAAGTCGATTATGGTAAAAACCTAAATTTTTTTGGTTTAATTCACGTGCGTTGCTCTAAGCAGTCAACTGTTATCATAGGTTCCAATACTACATTTAGATCAAAATCCACTAGTAATTTAATTGGCATAGACAGACCATGTATTATTTCATCACACCAAAATGGGACTTTAAAAATTGGTAATAATTGTGGATTCAGTGGAACGGTAATAGGGTGCTTTAAAGAAATTATTATTGAGGATAATGTGAGGTGCGGAGCCAATACATTAATAACTGATTCAGATTGGCATTCAGATGATCCTCGGTCGGGTGCACCAAGACCAATTCATATTGAAACTAACGTATGGCTGGGTGTAAATGTGTCAGTTTTAAAAGGGGTTCATATTGGTGAAAATTCCGTCATTGGAGCTGGTAGTGTAGTAACTAAAAGCATTCCAGCAAATGTCATAGCTGCTGGAAACCCCTGTCGAATTATAAAGTCAATCGACTTGTAAAATTAGTTTACATTGAAAATTCGAATAAATTTGATTATAAATTGCAAAATAGAAATCATTTTTTTTAATTACTAGCCTAAATAATCTAATTTTTTTGAACGCATCAGCATTAAAACACAGAATCTTAAACTCGCCAGGGTATAAAACCAAAAAAAAATACGTTATCATTCAGTCAGATGATTGGGGCAGTATCCGCATGCCGTCTAATGAAATAAGGAAGTCGCTTTCCAAGTACAAGGGACTTTCAGTGGATGATTTATATTCTCATTACGATACTCTATGCACTCCAAACGACCTTGACGCATTATTTGACACTTTACAAAAGTTTCGAGATACAGAAGGGAATCATCCTATTATAACGGCAAACGCAGTGATGGCTAATCCAGATTTCCCCAAAATGAAAGCGGATAATTATCAGAACTATTTCAAGGAACCCATAACTAAAACATTCGATCGATACGATTTGAACAATTCCTTAAATTTATGGAAAGAAGGAGAGCAAAATGGGTTATTTGATTTTCAATATCATGGACAAGAACATGTGAATGTACCTTTTTGGTTAATAGCGCTTCAAGAAGGACCAAAAACGGTTCGTGATGCAGCGAATTATAAAGTTTTTGCAGCAAATTTTGATGATTTGAATTTACGTAAAAAGAATTTTCAGGCGGCATGGGATTTTAATACACCTGAACAGGAAGCAATCATATTAAAGCTAGTACAAGATGGCTTGCAAGATTTTAAGAAATTCTTTCAGAAAGATTCTTTGTCAGTTATAGCACCCTCTTATACATGGTCTGATAGCATTGAAAATCTTCTCATTAATTTGGGCGTTCAAGACATGCAGGGTATGATGTTTCGAAAAATCCCAGTGATTGGAAGAAAAAAGTATAAGAGAAAATGGATTTGGACAAAAAAAGCGAATGCTAAAAAAATGGGGTATCAGATACGAAATATCTTTTTTGAACCAACACTATTCAATCAAAAAAATCAAGTAGAACCCAGTCTATTTAGAATGGAACAAGCATTTCGTGCAGGTAAGCCAGCAATTATAGGTAGCCATCGTATAAATTTTTCTGGCTCTTTAGATGAATCTAATCGGACGAATAGTTTGCAACAGCTAGAGCATTTTCTAAAAGAGGCTCTTCGAAGGTGGCCAGACATACAATTTATTAGTTGCTCAAGTTTTGCAAAGCTTAAGAATAAAGAATTGAATTAACAGTCGGGAAAGACCTATAAGTATAAAAAAACCTTCAAGAGAAAATTGAGACTTTTCGTATCCTAGCTAGAATTTGCTCTAAAATTAAATACATACAATCGTTTTGTCAACCGTTTGGTTTATTCATTCTCAACGGACATTCTTTCTAACTCAAACGTAGCTTTTGATAACTTCTTTAAGGCAAATCAAACAGATGACAATAGATTTAAGGTAGTACCCAATGGGGTTGATTTAGGACAAACGAATTCTGACATGGATGTTCAAACCAGTCCTACACTCAGGAAAAAGTACAGGATTCATCAAAATAAAATAATCATTGGCCATGTAGGAAGGTACAATTAAGTAAAAATATTTCCATTTTATCTTTCATGTAATGAAAGGATTTTCAAGACAATTAATGAAAGTAGATTAGAACTAATTAGGAATATAAAAAAACTATGACTACAAATGATTCATGCAATTAGAAATAGTATCGCTGTTCTATACAGTTTTCTCATCGTAATAGTACTTAAGATTTTATTCGGAAATAGAGTTAAAACTTCGATATTTCAAAGGTTCTCCCCTACTTCATCAATTTATTTAATGGGGCAGTCTAAATTAAAAATAGGCAAGTGGCTAAGGCTACATGGAGGATGTAGAATACGTTTAGCAAATAAAGGCGAAATGATAATTGGTGATAATGTAAAGGTAAATTACAATTGTATGTTCGTTAGTATGAAAAGAATTGTAATCGAAGATGGAGTTGAATTTGGCCCTAATGTTTTGGTCTATGATCACGATCACGACTTTCGAGCTTCAGGTGGCCTAAAGGACGAACGTTATAAATTTGGCGAAGTGGTTATTGGAAAAAATTCTTGGATTGGCGCTAATTCAATTATACTAAGAGGTGTCAAAATAGGTGAAAATTGCGTAGTTGCAGCAGGAAGTATTGTTTCTAAAGATATTCCCGAAAATTCAATATACTACAATAAAAGAACCTCAGAAATAAAAACTATTCAAAATATTAAAGATGTCTAAAAAAGTCTTGTATGTTGCTTCCACAGACATACACCTAAATAATTTCCACCTCCCTTACATGCAGTTGTTTCAAGAGAAAGGCTTCGAAGTTCACGCTGCATATAACGGATCTTTAGAATTTAGTGAGGCCGATATTATTCATAAGGTAAAATTCGACCGAAGTCCATTTTCGTTAAAGAATTTAAAAGCACTCATGCTATTGATAAAGTTGATGCGGATTTTTAAATTTGAAGTGATTCACTGTCATACCCCAACGGCAAGCGTAATTGTTCGTTTAGCCTATATACTTTCCTTTCGTTGGAAATCTTTTATATTTTATACCGCACATGGCTTTATTTTTTACAAAGGATCTCCTCTTAAAAACTGGTTAATTTTTTACCCAATTGAAATATTAATGTCATTTGCTACCGATTGTATTATTACTATGAATAACGAAGACTGGGGGTACATCAATAAACCATGGTTTAGGTGCAAGTATAAATACAATATAGATGGTATCGGAGTAAATCCTGATCGACTAGCCTTGAACACTAATTCTCAAAGTTTAAATGATTTAAGGGCAGAGCTAAAAATAGAGCCAAAAGATCAAGTTTTCATTTACATTGGAGAGTTTAACAAACGGAAAAATCACCGTTATATCTTTGATGCAATTAGAAAGTTAATAGAATGTACAGAGGAAAAGTTTGTCGTACTTTTTGCGGGAGGTTTTTCTACAGAGAAAAAATATTGTGCCGAGTATGCAAAAAAACATCATTTTGAAAATCATCTTCGTTTTTTAGGATACCGAAATGATATATCTAACTTAATTGCTATTTCTGATATCGGTATTACATCAAGTAAAACAGAAGGGTTACCAATTGGTGTTTTGGAATTGATGTTTTCTAAAAAACCTGTTCTTGCCTCTAGTATTAGAGGACACAAAGAAATTTTAAAAGATGGAGAAAATGGTTTTTTATTTGATTTATCAAATTCAGGTTCTTTAAAGAATAAAATGTTGTTATTTCTTAAGAATACCCAACTTTCTAAAGAAGTTGGTGACAATGCCCCTAAGACAATTGAGAAGTTCTTACTTAAGAATTCTTTCATTCAAATGACGAAGATTTACAATGATTGTCTTCATAAATTTATTTAGTTAGCATGAAGGAATTTTTTAAATATGGGCTAGGAAAGCAGCTTAAGAAAAAGTATTTGGTACTGGCTGTTGATGATTACGGAAATACAAGGGTTCCTCCTAATATGAATCGTAGTTCTTTTGCATCTCCAAAAAGTAGATTTGACGCCAACGATACTCTGGAAAGCAGAGATGATTTATCTCAGCTTTATGAGGTACTACGGTCTGTAAAAGATGAAAGTGGTAAAAATGCAATTTTTTCGCCCTTTTCGTTGACCAATAACATCAATTCTATAAGCCTTAGAAATGGAGTATTTGAGCTTGAAAGCGTTAAAGAATCATTCCAACACCATGAGCAATTAGACTCAAAAAATTACCAAGGGACTTGGAAAATTCTTAAAGATGGTATAGAAGAAGGTATTTTTGCTCCCGAATTTCACGGGAGAGAACATTTTAACTTTGGAGGTTTAAAAAAACTTTGGGATAAATCTCCTGAGTTTCGTAAGGAACTAAAAGAAAAGGAAATGCTTTTTGGATTGGATCATTGGAATAAGGAAATTGGTGGCAGGTGGAATGCCGCTTTCTCTTATTATAATGGCTTAAATATGGCTGATTTTAGAGCTATTCTTCAGGAAGGTGTTCAAAATTTTAAACAAGCATATGGCTACAGCCCTACTGCCTTTACTCCTCCTGCACAAGAGTTTCCTAAAAAACTTATTCAATTTTGTAGTGTATTGGGGCTAAAAGCAATCGACCGTCCCCTATTAATCACTAAAAGTTGGCAACGAAAAAATCAAACAATACAAATTAATTGGCAAGCTAAGGGGCGGAATCCCATAAGAGTGGTTAGAAATACGGTATTTGAACCCGCAATAAAAGGAAGGTTAAGTTCTATTCCTCGCGTCTTAAAAGACATGAAGAGTGCTTTCAAGTATAATAAACCAGTGATTATTAGTTCTCACCGAGTTAATTTTTGTGGTACAATTAATCCAAGTTATCGCTCTGAAGGTTTATCAAACTTGAAATTTCTACTGAAGGAGGTGAAAAAACAACATCCTGATATAGAATTTATATCGTATCGCGATTTAGTAGGACTCCTCAGTTCTTGAGTATTGCTATATAATTTCAAATAAAAAAATAAAGTTGATAAACTATCTAAAGAATAGTGGCCTTATATCAATAAAATTTAAAACCTAATAACAAATTATTAATGGAAAAATTTAAAGAGTTAGTTGCCGATTTACTGGAGTATGATGAAGTAAGCGAATTGGATATGAATACCCCCATGAAGGATTTAGATGATTGGGACTCCCTTACTTTATTGGGATTTCTTGCAATGATAGAAAATGAATATAATATTCAAATCGATATACCCAATTTAAATGTGAATCTAAGTTTTAAAGATTTTTACAATCAATTTTTGGTTGCCTAATTAGGCGCATAACTTATGATAAAATCTAATCGCAACATATTAATCCTCGGAGGAACATCAGGAATTGGAAAACAATTGGGGAAAGACCTTTATGACGAAGGGCATAAAGTATATTCTAGTGGAAGGTCAATTGATAAAATTCACTTGCTTCAAGAATCTAATCCTAATATTATCTATTTGAAAGCTGATCTTACAAATTCTGAAGATATTGACATGTTGATTGATACTCTAGAAGTACCATTAGATGGATTAGTTTATTCAGCAGGTAGTATTTTTTTAAAACCTATTAAATATCTAAATGAAAAAGATTTTGAGGATACCATTGAAATTAATTTAACAGTCCCATTTAAATTAATTAAGCGACTTCTTCAATCTAAAAAGCTTTCAAAAGGGGCTTCAATTGTTTTAATGTCATCTATTACCGGAATGCATAGAGGACTAGCAGGTGGAATTGCCTATGGAGCCTCTAAAGCAGGACTTATTGGAATGATGAAATCTATGGCTATTGAATTGGCTAAAAGAAAAATTCGAATAAACGCAATATCTCCAGGCATGATTATTACAGAGGGAACTACTAATTATTTAAAATCATTAGGCGATGAAACAGTTCGTTCAGATTTGAAGAACTACCCGCTCGGTAAATATGGATCAACAGATGATATCTCAGCGATGGTTATTTACCTAATGAATGAAGGATCAGCATGGGTTACAGGTCAAGATTTTATAATTGACGGAGGTAGAACATTAAAATAAAGTTATGGCTAAAATAGGTGGAATTGAATATTATTTACCGGAAACAGAACTAAGCAATGAAGATATAGCAATAAAGTTTCCTGAGTGGAGTGTTGAAAAAATTGCAAAAAAAACAGGAATCAGCAAACGACATATTTCAAGGGAAGATGAATTTGCATCGGACCTAGCGATAAAGGCTGGAGAGCTATTTTTTAAAGAACATGCTATTAACCGGCAAGAAATTGATTTCATTCTCTATTGTACGCAAAGCCCTGATTACCCTTTCCCTGCAACAGCCTGTATCTTGCAAGATTGTTTGAATTTGCCAAAAAGCATAGGTGCTTTAGATTACAATTTAGGATGTAGTGGCTATATCTATGGGCTTGCACTTGGAAGTAGCTTAGTCAATTCTGGGCTTTCAAAAAAACTATTGCTGATCACCTCAGAGACCATTACAAAATACATCGGTAAAAAAGACAAAGGAAATCAGACTTTATTTGGAGATGCTGCAGCTGTCACTTTGATAGAACAAGGAAATTCAGTGGTATCTACTATTGAAGGATTTACCTTTGGAACAGATGGAAATGGTATGAATAATATCATAGCCAAGAAGGATTCTAGAGGGCACCAATTTTCAAAAATTCCGTTTGATAAAGAACACGGAGTCTTAGAAATGAATGGACCTGAAGTCTTTAATTTTGCAATTAAATTCGTACCATCCTTAGTTGAAGAAACCCTTTTAAAAGCTAAAATGAGTGCTGAAGAAATAGATTATTACATATTTCACCAAGCAAATGCATACATGTTAACACAAATAAGAAAACGATTAAAAATTGACAAAGCGCGCTTTATTATTGACATGAATGATGTTGGAAATACAGTGGCCTCTTCAATACCTATTGTACTCAGGAATTTACAAAAAAAAGGAAAGATTAAAGAAGGTTCTAAATTGTTATTAGCAGGATTTGGTGTTGGCCTTTCGTGGGGGGCTTGTATTGTTAAATGGTAAATAAAATTATGAAAAACTTAATTATTATTGGTGCCCGTAAATTAGGAAGAGAGGTGTATTCACTTGCCAAACAGAGTAATAGTTCTGGGAATTTAAATTGGCATATTAAAGGGTTTTTAGACGATAATCCAAAAGCTCTTGATGGGTTTACATATGAGTGTCCAATCCTATCATCTGTAGAACATTATACTCCATTAGAAGGGGATGTTTTCATCTCAGCACTAGGAGATGGAAAACATCGCAAACACTTTGCTTCTATAATGGAAGCTAAAGGGGCGGAGTTTGTAAATATTATACATCCTACTGCAATTATATCAGACGGCGTAACACTTGGGTTTGGAAATATAATTGGTCCACAAGTACACATCAGTAACGACGTTACAATAGCGAATCATACATTGATTCAAACGAATGCCATTTTAGGACATGATGTTATATTTTCAGATTACTGCTCTGCAGGAGCCTTTGTCTTTGTTGGTGGTGGTGCTGAAATAGATCAGGGAGCTTACTTAGCAACTCGAAGTACCATATTACCAAATGCCAAAGTGGGTTCCTTTGCTATTGTAGGTGCCTCAAGTCTCGTATTAAAAAAAGTATCAAAAAACACCAAGGTTTTTGGGATACCAGCAATAATATTAAAATAACTAAAACTTTTAAATCAATGATAAATTCCCTAAATGCCAACTTTAAACTTTCAGAAAAAGATATAATAGACTTTAATAAAAAAGGCTTTTTACTCCTAAAGGGGCTCTTCTCAAAAGAGTTAATAAAATACCTTCAAAATAAGATTTCTCAGGAACTTCAAGTCCCCTCAGATCGCTATCAGTCGGGTTTTAACCGTGTGAGATATGATATTTTCGAAAAAGACGAAAATATATATAATATTTTAGGAGACGAAACATTTAAATCAACTATGCGTCAACTAACAAAGCGCTCTTTGTTATTCACACAGGCGCTTGCATTTGAATTAAAACGAAATGAGAGTAAAGGATTTCCTTGGCACATTGGAACTCAGAGCTTTGGATTCCAACGCTCAGAAGATTTTGGGTGTACTATTTGGTTTCCACTAGTACCTATAGATGTGACACAGCAACGTGGAGGGATGTCTTGTGTTCCAACAAATAGGGTTTCCGGTAAGTTTATGTATGATAGTGTTGATCCTTCAGTCTTCAATTATTTGAATGAAAAAATCTCATCTAATGAAGAGACATCGATAGAAGACTATATGCTTTTAAGAGACGGCCCATTGAATGATCCAGGAATGGAAAAATTACTTGATTACTATGGGGTTGAGGATAGTTTTGAGCTTGGAGATGCCCTTATTTTTGATAAATATGTGATTCATAAAAGTGTTAAATTAAATGACGGAGAAATTGAAAGCCGTCCAGCTTTGGCTATTCGTTTTACTGATGTTAATGCGCAATATGATAAACAAAGAGCTGAGAATTTGGAAATACCAAGGAAGTATTGGAATTATGCAGGTCCTACTTCTTTGCATCTCGAAATAGGAAAAGAAGATGGTGATTTAATGAAAGACAGCAGTATGTTTCAAGATGATTTAAATAAAAGAATTGTAGAATAGTTATGATCTTAGGAGAAGAATTTGTTGATCAAGAAGGAAATAAATATCGAACGATTTGTGTAGAAGATCAAATTTGGATGATTGATAACTATAAAGGCACCAAGTATCGTAATGGTGAAAATATACAAAAAGCAATTGATGACGAAACTTATCTAAAATTAGGCAGTACTGGAAAAGGTGCTTGGTGTTTGAATTACAATGATAAAGAACGGTCTTCTGAGTATGGCTATCTCTATAATTGGTTTTCGGTTCATGATGCTAGAGGATTTGCTCCGAAGGGATGGCGTATTCCGAGTGAAGAAGATTGGAATACCCTAGAAAAGCATCTAGAAGCAAAGACACAAAATGGAACTTCTTGGAACAAACTAATAAAACTAATGAACATGTCATATTCTGGTTCAAGAGGAATAAATGGTGCTTTTGGAGGTGCAGATAAAAGTGCTTACTGGTGGAAATTTATGCCAGAAATGGCAATCATGAGTTGGGGAAGAAGATTACAAAGCACAGGGAAACAGTTAGAGCCAATAGATGGATTTCAACGTTTTGGATTTTCAGTACGATTAATCAAAAGTTGTTTATGAGACATCAATCAATAACTCCTTTGGTAAGTGTCTGTATTCTTGCGTTTAACCATGAAAAATACATCCGTGAAACTCTGGATAACATTTTAATACAAGAAACAAGTTTTGATTTTGAAATAATTGTGCATGACGATGCATCTACAGATACAACTCCACAAATTATAAAAGAATACCAAGAACGCTTCCCTAAAATCATTAGAGCCATACTACAAACTGAAAATCAGTTTTCAAAGGATATAAAACCATTATCTACATTCGTTTATCCCTATTTGAAAAGTGAATTTGTTGCATTTTGTGAGGGTGACGATTATTGGAATAATCCTCAAAAACTTGAAAAACAAGTAGCTATTTTTAGGCGTCATAAAGACATCGTTATTTGTGGGCACAATGTAAAAATTGTCAACGAAGCAGGAGTTAATCAAAAAAAAATATTCTATAAAAAACCAGTAGCGTCTAGTGACTTCAAATTTGCTTTTCATGATGAGTTTTATAATCATTTTTTCCACACGGCGACTATTATGATTAAAACTTCAGTTATTAAGCAACAACCGGTGACTGACAATTGGATATCGGGCGATATTCAATTCATTCTTTTTTCACTTTCCAAAGGTATGGGATTCTATATCGATCAAAAGATGGCGGTAAAACGTCGTAATCTCGAGAGTATTGTACATAATGAAGCATATCGATTAAAAGTTACAGATGGGCAGTACAAAATGTGGAAACATGTACTAACATTTTGTCCTGAGAAATATCGAAAATTAGTTAAACTAAAAATCGCTGAATACGATCGGTTGTTCATTAAAACAAGAAGAAAAGGATACCCATTACTTAAATTAATTCAAAATGCTCTTTTAAACGACCCCTATTGGTTTTTAGGTTATTCGAAAGCCTATAAAAATAAATTAAAACAATCATTTAAATGAAAGATTATTCGGTTTACTGGGAAATTTCAAAAAAGGAATCTGGATTGAGATATCCTTATTACTATGATGAGCCTTGTGCTGTCACGTTTGATAAATTTGAAGAACTTACAAAACTTCAACACTTATTGTACAAAAGTTTTAAGTTTTTCCTACCGCGATTTGATCAATATGAACATATTATTACCTACTCAGATGTTGCAAAGAAAGTGGTTTCTCATTATGATTTAAAAGACGTTAAAATAGGGTTTTACCGACCAGATTTTTTAATGGATGAGGATGGGGGTATTAAGTTATGTGAATTAGGCTGTCGATACTATGAAGCTTACTGGAATCATGGGATTTCTGAATACATTATGGAAAAGCGCAATACGTGCAAGAATAACGTTAACGGAAAACGAATTATTGAAAATGTGATGGATGGAGCATATAAATGGTTGGAAGGACTTGATAAAGAGCTCGTTATTTTAAAAGGAAGAGACCGCGAAGGTGATATTCGGTTTTATCGCCCCTATTTTGAAAAAATGGGTACTAAAATACATTATATATACCCTGATAATTTAGATGAAAACTTAGAATTGTTAAAAAACCTTCCTGTTCTTAGTGCCTTTTCTCAAATGGAATTAGAAGCCTTGAGTGATAACGCACTTTTAGCAATAACAAAATCAAATTGTTTAAATCCATTAACTACCATATTTTTATTCCATGATAAACGTTTTTTAGCGATCTTATGGAATGACGCCTTCAGAGAAGAAGCTTTGGGAGTTACAGACGCTGCATTTCTGAAACGCTTTTTAACACCTAGCTACACCCATGAAGAAGGTCCTAGCGTATGGAATGACGCTCTTAACAACAAAGATAAATACATATTAAAACCTTATTTATTAGGAAAAAGCGAAGGCATTATTCCTGGGCCATTAGTTACCGAAGAGGAATGGAGAAAAGCGTTTGAATCAAAAGATATACGTAAAATGATGTTGCAAGAGTGGGTGAAACAAAAACCATTTAAAGCAAGTATTGATGGGAAAAAATTTACAGATTATGGAACCGGTATGTTACTTTGTTTAGAAGACGAATTACATGGCTTAGGTCAGTTTAGAATGTCTAGTTGTGAAGTTATCAACTACATTAAGGACGATCGTAAAATGGCTCCTTGGATTGTTGAAGACCCAAGCAATTACGATGGTAATTATTTTTTACTTTAACAAACAATACTGGGCAAATTAAATACCCTTTTTAGAGCGATTGGCTCAAGATATACTGAAAAATATAGAGATATTGAATTTGTTAGTATGAACGAACCCAGCAGCCGAATAAATGATTATTATGTATAAAAACTTAATAAAACGAGCTTTAGACTTTACTATTGCATTATCAATTCTAATATTACTTTTACCCTTTTTCTTTGTGTTGGCAATCATCATAAAGTTGGACAGCAAAGGTCCTGTTATTTTTTCTCAAGAACGAGTTGGTAAAGATTTAAGACATCTCTTAATCTTTAAGTTTAGAACAATGACCAATGAAAAACATGAGGTAGGTACCTCCCCAATTATAGGAAGATCTAAAGGGGTTACGAATTTGGGTTATTATCTCAGAAGGTTTAAAATTGATGAACTTCCTCAACTAGTTTCTGTACTAAAGGGGGATATGAGTCTAATAGGGCCACGTCCAAGTATTCCATCTCATTTAAATCAAATGACAAAAATAGAAAAAATGCGTTATTCTGTTAGTCCTGGACTAAGTGGACTAGCTCAAGTATCAGGAAATATTCACATTTCTTGGTCTGAACGCTATCAAAAAGATTTGGAATATATAAGAAATATTTCATTCCTAAATGATATGAGAATTATAATTAGAACTGCTCAAATAATTGTTATTGGAGAAGCTTATTTTGTAAAAAAACCATTAAGATTTGAAAGAGATTAAAGCAACAAATAATCCAAGAATTGCTATTGCAGGTTGTGTTAATAGCTCAGTTCAAACGTTAAAAAAACTAAATGAACACAGTTTAAATGTGGTAAGAGTGCTATCGCTTAATCCAAATAAGTCAAAAAATGTAAGTGGGTATCATGACCTAACAGAACTTGGAGAAAAATGGAGTTATCCAACTACTTATTTTGAAAAGATAAATGATGAAAATATAATTTCTCTTTTAAGAGAGGATAAAATCGATTGGTTATTTATCATTGGATTATCACAACTTATAAAGGAAGAATTATTAAGTGTTGCGAGGTATGGCAATATCGGATTTCATCCCACAGCTCTTCCAAAAGGACGTGGGCGGGGAGCAATTGCATGGATTATTCTTGGTGAGGCTCCTGCAGCAGCGACTTTTTTTATTCTTGACCAGGGCATGGATTCTGGGGACCTTATTTCCCAAGTAGCTATTGAGGTAAGTGACCAAGACTATGCATTCGACTTAATCGAAAAAATAAAAAGTGCTATAGATAGAGCACTAGACTTATTTCTTCCAAAATTAAAATTAGGAACATTATCAGTAATGCCACAAATTCAAAAAGAAGCTTCGTTTTTAGGTCAGCGAAAACCAAAAGATGGATTGATAAATTGGGAACTCCCTGCTGAGCAAGTATTAAGGCTAATTCGTGCTACCTCTAGTCCTTTGCCTGGAGCATTTAGTTTTTTTAACGAAAAAAAAATAGTGATTTACAAAGCGAAAGTCAGGAAAGAATTTACAGGAGTTCCTGGCAGAATAATACACATTGATTTAGAAGGAAGACCTGTGGTGGCATGTAAACAAGGGGGGATATTACTCTTGCAAACAGATGTAGAAATTTCTTTAAATTTTAAAATTGGAAATGATTTTCAAAATAATTTATGAGTTCAAATATATTAGTTATAGCACCTCATTGTGATGATGAGGTTTTAGGATGCGCTGGAATGATGGCGAAAAAAATCGATCAAGGAGCTACTGTTTATGTAGCTATTGTTACAAATGGTTTTCTTGGAGCCCCTGAGCTTTTTCCAAAAGAGGGTACCGAAAAGGTACGTGCTGAAACAAGAGCGGCACACATTTTTTTGGGTATCCAAGAAACCTTTTTCCTTGACTTCCCTTGTCCTCGTTTAGATACCATACCATCGTATCAACTTTCCATAGCGATTGAAAAAGTAATTCGAAACAATTCAATTGACACCCTATATATACCACATCGTGGAGATATTCATAAAGATCATAGAATTACTTATGAAGCAGCTTTAGTTGCTGCTCGCCCAATAAATGAGAACCCTGTTCAGCGAATTTTAGCATATGAAACCCTTTCTGAAACCGAATGGGCGGCTCCATTTCCAGATGAAGCCTTTATTCCTACTTACTATGAGCGAATAACAGAAGCTCAGCTTGAAATAAAATTAAAGGCTTTTCAATTTTTTAGCACTCAAATAAAACAACCACCACACCCACGTTCTCTCCAAAACATTAAGTGCCTGGCACGTTTAAGGGGAGCCTCTATAAGTTACGCAGCAGCAGAAGCATTTCATCTAATTAGAAATATAGACTGATGAAAAATAAATTGAAAAGAATCTTATATGTTGGGTACTATCTCTATAAAATGAACAGGTCACTTTTCTGGAAGTTTTTGAACTTTACGTCGAGGGAAACAGGAAAGTCAAAACTGTATTTAATAGTAGCGTCTATCAACGATAGTATTCTATTTAATGTATCGCTCCTGGAATATTTTCAGTTTCGTTTTTTTGAAAAAAATCAACTTGATAAATCCAATTGGGCAGGAACTGGGTTTATGTATGAATATCAACTCGCCATGAATCCAAAAAATGTCCGTTCGATACTTCAAGATAAAATACTTTTTTTAAACACCTATAAAGATTTTGTAAGTCATACTCATTTAACGTTAAACGAACTTAAAAAAGACGAACAGAAAGGAGCTTTCTTACTTCAAGAAAACACCAAAGTAGTGCTCAAGAATTCTAATGGACAGTGTGGTATTGGTATAGTTATTCTTAACACTAATGAATTAACGCCATATGCATTAATACATAGGCTTGAAAACACCGGAAATGACATTGTAGAAGCTTTTATTCAACAACATAAGGATTTAGAACAATTATCTCCCTCGGGTTTAAATACATTGCGCTTGATAACTCAGCTTAATAATGAAGATAAAGTTGAATTGTTAGGTGCAAGAATTAGAGTTACAGTAAACAATTCTATAGATAATATGGCCGCAGGAAATTTGGCTGCAGAAGTAGATTTAAAATCAGGTAAAATTTCTGGTCATGCCGTTTATAGTGATATAACAAAAAAAGATCAAGAGACACACCCTTATACCAAAACAGTTTTTAAAGGCTATCAAATTCCCTTTTTTTATGAAGCGATAACTATGGTCAAAGAGGCAGCATTGCGTTTCCCTCAAAATCGTTCGATAGGGTGGGATGTTGCAATCACAAGTACTGGACCACAACTTCTTGAAGCAAATCACGACTGGTGTAAATTAGTTTGGCAGCTACCTGTAAAAAAAGGACTAAAACCGATATTAGATAATCATCTAAAAAAAATAAAATCAAACACACATGAATATATTAATTAGTGGCATTGGGGGTCCTACTCCACAAAGTATTGCTAGAAGTTTAAAAATGGGGAAATTTGGCTCTAAAGTGAAACTTTTTGGCACTGATTCAAATCCTTTATCTTATGGTCTCTATGATAATGATTTATATGAAGCAACAAAAGTGATTCCTCATGCTGAGGGAGAAGGATATTGGGATGCTATTGAAGAGATGGTAGAAAAATATGATATTACTTATGCAATGGTTCATCCTGAAAAAGAGGTGATCACATGGTCAAAACGCCAAACTGAAGGAAAATCGATGCCCTGTAAGGTTATTATATCAAATCTTTCTCTGATTAGTAATCTCGTGGATAAGGAAAAAATGAGTGAATTATTAAAAGGCACAAATTTTATACCTTTAACGCTATCTTTAGATCCATTAAGGTTAAATTTTGATGAAATTTTAAAAACGTTAACTGCTCCATTTTGGGTAAGATCTTCAACTGGTTCAAGTGGTCTAGGATCTCTTAAAATACATAACAATTCGGAATTACAAAATTGGATTTCTATAAACCCTGATGTAGAATCATTCATTGCAAGTTCATATCTTCCAGGTAGAAACTTGGCTTGTAAACTTCTTTATTTTAATGGAGAGCTCATACGATCTGCCACTGGAGAACGTGTAAATTATATAATGTCGAAAGTAGCTCCATCAGGGATAACAGGTAATACTTCTTATGGTCGATTGATAAACGATAGCAACATAGTAGATGTATCTGTAGCTGCTTTAACATTACTTTCAGAGAAGAGTAAGTCTATTAAACATGGGGTTTTTACCGTTGATCTTAAGGAAGATGAAAACGGAACCCCTTTTGTAACAGAAATAAATGTTAGAATGGTCGCTTTTAACTATTGTTTTGCAAAAGCAGGAGCCAACTTTTCTGACGATATTCTTCAACTTATGTCTGAAGGAGAAATTGACCGTAGTTTTATCAACTATACTTTTAAAGAAGGTACAATTTTTTTAAGAAATGTCGATTCGATTCCAATCATGCTAAACGAAAACGAACTAAAATAATTGATTCTCTCTTGAATATCAAATCTCATATAATTAACACTTTAAATACAATTAAAAAATATCATTGCTAAAATTATTATTAAAAAAAACGAAACGACTTTAACTAATTTTTCACTTCATTACTATTTTTTAAATAGCGTAATTTAAAAGTAAATTATAATCTTAACATTTTATTTTAGTCACACATAAATTTTACAAAATGAAACTAACTTTTCCAACTGATAGAATCAACGAAGTCTTAAAAAATAAAACTTATGACAGTTACCACTTAAAACAAAGAGGTGCTCAATGAGGTAGGTTTTTTTGTCCTGAGAGAAGGTATTCCAAAAGATAGAGCAAATTTTTATTATGAAAAATTTAAAGAGAAATATGATGTAGGAGAAATTGCAAAATCGAAATTCCATAATACAGAAGTAGCTGTTCTAGGGATTGAAATATTTGAGCAATTGAAATATGAACAAAAGCTTAAACAGATATGGCCACATTTTTTTAATGGAGTTGTAGGAAATGATTTTATTAGAATTTTAATTAAAAATGAAGAGCACATTAAGCCTGTTTTCTTACATCAAGATATTGGTTATCAATGTGGTGGTGAAGAGCAGTATTCCTTCTTTACAGCACTTTCCCATACCTATGAGTCCAACGGGGGGCTTCAATTATTTCCTGGAACACACAAACTAGGGTATTTGGGTGACGTAGGTGAAATTAACCGAGCAAATTTACCGTCAGATTTACCTATTTGTTCTCCAGAATTATTTCCTGGAGATATTCTAATTATGCACTCTGCAACATGGCATTGTTCTAGTGTAAATAAAGCGAAAACGGAACGCATTTATATCGAAACTCATATAATATCTGGAAATAGTCCTTATTGTAAAAATTTAATTTTTGGAAAAAGCACAAATAAAAGCAGAGCAGATCTAGACATTTCCAAGCGTGAAATGGATAAATTTTTTATTAATTCTAGATCTAGTCGTCTTAAAAAAGCAGAAATAGCACTGAATAAATTAAATTCTACAACAAAATAAAAATGACAGAACCATCAGAACTAGATCAGCAGTTGCTTATTACTGCTCGAACTCATCTAAATGAATTCATAAAAAGAGTCTCCAAAAAATTCCCCAAAAAAGGTTTGATGTTAGAAGTAGGTGCTCAGGGTAGAACTCAAGTACAAAACTCTTTTAAAAATTGGGATATAAAATCATTTGATTTAATTGAAGATCATAAACCAGACTTCACAGGAGATCTTACTTTGTACAACAAAGATATTCCGGATAATTATTTTGATGCGGTAGCTTGCTTAGAAGTTTTAGAACACACAGTAGATCCATTTGCAGCAATCAAAGAATTAAGACGAATCTGCAAAGATGGTGGATATTTATTGATTTCTGCTCCACTAAATTTCAGACTACATGGGCCATTACCGGATTGTTGGCGTTTTACTGAATACGGATGGAAAGTACTACTAAAAGATTTTGAAATTATTGAAATGAATACTATGGAAACTCCCTCACGCCCATTATTTCCTGTTAAATATAATATTTGGGCAAAAGTTGACAAATCAAAAAATATTAATCCTAGAACAATGAAGTTTGAGATATGAAGAATCTCCTATCACATCCCTCGGTGGAGTTAAAGCGACTTTTTATACTAAGTAACCCACGCAGCGGTTCATCTTTACTGCGACTTATGCTCAACCGGCATGCGCAAGTAATAGTGCCTCCAGAATCGGGCTTCGCTCTATGGCTATACAGCGAATTTGGATCTTGGCAACAAGAAGATTGCTTTAAAGATAGACTCAAAATATTCTTGAAAAAACTAGGTGAGACGCGAAAATTTAAGACTTGGGATTTATCTTTAGACAGGCTAAAGCTGCAAATTGAAAAAGAGCAACCCGCGAATTACGGCGATTTAATTGCTTGTGTTTATCAAGCTTATTCTCCTACAAAGAAGGATGCCATTATTGTGGATAAAAACAATTATTACATACATCACCTCGATACCTTAGCTCAATTATGGCCAGATGCAGGCTTTATTCATCTTATTAGGGATGGCCGTGACGTAGCCTGTTCTTATCTAGAATTAAAAAAATTAAAGTCCAATTCTCCTTACAAACCGGATTTAAGTAATTCGCTACCAAACATAGCTTCAGAGTGGCAAGAAAATAATTTAGCTATACAAAGCTTTGTTAGAAATCGCATGCATGTGCAAGTTTCATTTGAAGATCTAGTTTTGAAGCCAAGGAGAACGCTGGAAGACCTCGTCGCATTTATAGGGGTTCCCTTTGATGCAGATATGTTTAGTTTTTTCAAACAAGAGCGTAAAGAATTTAGTGAGCCAAAGGAAACTTTAGATTGGAAAATGAAAACACAAGAGCCTCTAGACAAAACTAGAATAGGGCGATATATAGAAGGTTTAACAGCAGAACAACTAGCGGTTTTTAAAAAAAATGCCTCCTTGGCATTGAAACAATTTAACTATGAATAGCTCTTCAGTAGTTAGTGTCCGACTTATGGTTTACAACCACGAATCCTACTTAAAACAAGCTATCGATGGTATTTTATTGCAAAAGGTAAACTTTCCTGTTGAGATTGTAATTGGGGATGATTTTTCTAGTGATGAATCTCTAGCGATCGCAACGGCGTATCAAAATCAGGGAAACTTTCATTTTAAAATATTAGACCGCCCAAGGGGAGGTAGCTATCAAATTGCTCGACAGAAACGCGGACGAATCTATAATTTCATCAATATACTCGAGAATTGCAGCGGTAAGTATATCGCTTTGTTGGACGGTGATGATTATTGGTGCGACCCTTCTAAGCTTCAGCGTCAGGTGGATTTTTTAGAGAGAAACGAAGACTTTCAACTCTGTGGGCATGATGTAGAAGTGGTGCATGAGGGGATTGAAAAGGTACGAGATGTATTTTACAATGTGCCTGCGGAAGGCGATTTTGATTTCGACTTTGAAGACGAATTCAAAGATCATTTTGTGGCAACGGCCAGTGTATTATTTCGAAATAACACCGAAAGTTCAGCTTTAGGTAACTTTTTGGACGGCTTGCATGTGGGGGATATTCCACTTCTTCTTTATTTATTAGCACATGGAAAGGGCCATTACTTTTCAGTAAAAATGGCAATAAAGCGCAGAAATAAGAATAGTATAACGCAAAGTCCCGAACACAATAAAAACAAGCTTCAAGGTAGCTATGAGATTTGGAAGCGTGTATTAAAAATCGCTCCCAAGGTGCATCAAACTATGATACAAATTCGCTTGGCAGAATATGAACGTGTTTTAGCAAAATTAGAGGCTAAGCGCCTTAATTTTGCCCAAAGCCTTGCGTTAATCTATCAAGCTTATAAGCATAACCCTTTATGGTTTAAAATGAACGTGAAGAAAAGTAGCTAATGTCTCGCGATAAAGAGTTAAATGAAAATTAATGTTCCCTAGTCTAACAAGTATCTTTTGTAGTGGGGTAAACATATATAAACAAATCCAATGACTTCTTTACCAAAAGTAATTTTTATTATACCTTCTTTTGCCGCCGGAGGTACCCAAAACTATCTCCTGCGATTTTGTAAATACGCACAAAATCGTTTCGATATTACAGTACTTGCACATAAAAAGGTAGAAAATAGTTTGGAAGCTGACTTCCATGCGTTGGAATTGAAGGTTAAATATCAATCCTTAGGCTATTTTAACCTAGCCAAGGCCAATAGGTTTAGATCCTTTCTTAAAGAGAATAGATTCGATACGATCTGCAATCTGCAGGGGAATTTTGCGGGTTTAAGTTTATGCTTGGCTCAACAAGTAGATATCCCTAACCGGGTGGCTTTTTATCGCCGCTCTAGTCCTGCTTTTACTCAAAATTTTAAAAATAAGCTATATTTCCGTTTCGCTAATAAGTGGGTTAATAACTACGCTACCAAAATCTTATCAAATTCCGAATTTGCTTTCAAGGCATTTTTTCCGCACCGAAATACTATGGATAATCGCTTTCATGTGATATTTAACGGAGTAGAAAAATCGCTCTTTGAAGTGAGCGCGAATGTTGACTCTTTAAGATGTCAACTAAAAATCCCTCAGTCGGCCAAAGTAATTTGTCATGTGGGGCGATGGGATGCCGCAAAAAATCATCAAACCATTTTTAAAACTGCAGCTATTCTTCAGAATAAAATCGAAAATGTGTTTTTTTTATTCTGCGGTATGCAAACAGATTCAAAGCAATTTAAAGCGCTTTTAAGGGAGTACGGAATAGGAGGTTTTTCTTTAGGGCTTGGTTTGCATGGCGATATTGGAAAAATTTTAAAGGCTTCCGATGCTTTTATTTTTCCCTCCATAACGGAAGGTCAGCCGAATGCTTTAATTGAAGCGATGATGGCGAATCTGCCAGTTGTAGTTTCCGACATAGAGCCTTTAAAAGTCATGTTCCCTCAAAATACAAGCTTGCCTTTTCATCCTCCTTTGCAAGCTTCATCATTTGCAGAAACACTCGAAAAAATACTTCAGGATACTAATTTTTCCGAAAATTTCAAATTTCAAGCCTTTGCAGAAGCAAGGTTTAACTTTTCCGACAGGTTTGAAGAATTCATACAAGTACTAAGTCCATTTTCATGAAAAAAGTTAATCTATTTATTGCTGGTTTTAGTAAATGTGGAACTACCTCACTTTACGATTTATTAGTGGCCTCGAAATTCGTGCGCGGCGGTCAATCTAAAGAGCCAGGCTATTTTTCTGCAGTTAAAGGGCGAATCGACACCGGCAGCGATAAAGATTGGTCTATGGGGGGCACTTATTATAAAGGACAAGAATGGTACGACGCACTTTTTCCTAAACGGGATGCTCCTTATTTGTTGGAGGCGAGTACTATTTATGGATTTGATACGGAGTCTCCGGGCTTGATTTATGACTATAATAAGGAAGCTCGGATAATATTTGTAGTACGTGACCCATATGATCGTATTGAATCTCATTATTATCAAGAGAAGAAAACCGGGCGCGAACTTCCGGACTTTCATCTTTTTATAGAAAGTGACCATCCAAGATTAGCTTTTTATAAAGAACAAAGTAGATATGAACGAGTGCTTCAAAATTATAAGCACTTTTTTAAAGATCAAATTTTGGTTTTACACCAAAAGCAACTGGCTCAACCTGATGATTTAGCAGTAATATTGTCCGAATTTTTAGGAATAAACCTATCATTATACGAAAGTGTAAGAAGTAACAAGCGAATGGAACCTCGTTTTCCTGCGCTCAAAAAGGCCTTAATATCTTTCGAAAGAAGTCGCTTCGCACGCCAATCGCCACGCTGGATTCAACGCTTAGGAAGTATAAGTTTTCGCTTCGTCGATCGCCTAATCTTAAAGAAAGCAGGGAAAACAGAAGTGAATCCATTAATTAAAAACAAGCTTAGAGCTGAGTTTCAGGCAACAGCCGATTATTTACAAAAAAACTATTCAATAAAATTATAAAGATTTAATTTATGATTAAAGTTTTATTCATTCAAGACGGAGAAATTTATAAGGATAAGTTTGACCAATACTATGGAACACATATAGATGAGTCTATTAAACAACGTTATCTAATGCTGGGTGATAATCTCACGCTGCTTACGCGACTAATTAGCGTTTCTTCAGACCAAGCGAAAAAATATGGGCGCATTCAAGCGGACCGTTTTCAACATGTAAAATTACCCGATTTTAAGTCCATTAAAGGGCATTTCACTTTAAGAAGAAAAGCATATAAAATTATTCAAGAACAAGTTGCAAAGCACGATGTGATTGTTACTCGTTTACCAAGTGCATCAGGTAATTACGCTTTTAAATTGGCTAAAAAAGCGAATAAGCCTTTCTTGGTAGAAATGGTTGGTTGTACCTTTGATGGCTATTGGAATTATAATTGGAAAGGCAAATTTATTGCGCATTACAAACTGTTTAAGCAACAGCGTATTATAAAGCAGTCTCCTTTTGTGATTTACGTTACCAGCGACTATCTCCAACAAAAATATCCTACCAAGGGTGAAAACGTAAACATTTCTAACGTAAAGCTTACTCAGTTATATCCTGATAAGGTTGCTCTAAAGACAGAAGCTTTTTTACAACGCACCCAAAACCAGCCCTTAGTAATTGCCACAATCGCCACCTTGAATGTGCCTTACAAAGGGCAGGCGGATGTAATTCGTGCCTTGGCTATTTTAAAGAGACGTTTTCCAGAGCGTCAAATTAAATACAAACTAGTGGGACAGGGCGATCCAAGTCGATTAAAAGAAGCAATACAAAAATATGGTGTTGAAGATTGGGTTGAAATAATTGGTCCAATCAAACATCATCAAGTTTTTGAGTTTCTAGAAAGCGTCGATCTATATATTCAACCGAGTAAACAAGAGGGTTTGCCGAGGGCTGTAATTGAAGCCATGGCCTCAGGTTGCCCAGCTTTAGGCGCAAGAACAGCAGGTATTCCTGAGCTTTTACAAGCAGAATGTATTTTTAAGGGAGGTGATTATCAAAAAATCGCAGACCTTATTTCAAAAGTGGATAATAATTGGCTCAATAAACAGTCTACCATTAACTTTAAAAATGCTGAACAATACACTCATGATACTCTAACAGACCGGCGTCGCATATTTTATAAGAAATTTCTCGATCACTATAATATTTCCCATAACATATGAGTAGGTTTTTACGGAATTTAGTGTCCGTATTCTATTCAGCATTGCATTATATTTTGCTCAAAATTATATACCATCAATGCTTTCAGTTTAAAGATTTACAGCTATTTTTATCGCGTACCTAGTTGTCTATGATTAAAGAGGCTCCATTCATTTGGGAAATAAAGTTCGATCGCACAATGGTACAAAAATCCATTATTTAGCTGCCGTCATCATAAAGGTAGGCGACAATTCAGTAATTGGTACGGGTAGTTTGGTAAGTAAGAATATTCCCGCTAACATAATTGCGGCAGGGAATCCTTGTCGTGCACTAAAACCGATAAATAAATGAAGGTATATATAGCTGTTGTAGGTAATTTTCCTTTTGGAATGGCGAGTGCCTATCGCATTCAATGCTATGCCAAAGCATTGCATCATGCAGGAAATCGTTGTACCATAGTAAGTACTCGTACCGGTAAAAAAATGGCTGGTAAACCCTTTATACATCAAGATTCCTATGATAAAGTAGATTTCGAAGCGATTCTTAATGCATCTTCTTTCAAAGGGCAAATACTAACCCACCTTTGGCAAGAGTTGGAGGCTTACTTTTTGTTGGCTTATTTGTTATTTAGGTTTAAGAAATTCGACACTATTTGGCTTTATGGCATGGGCTTTTTTCCGCGAGTGTTTTTACTTCTTTTCATGCGCTTGCTTAAGAAAAAGGTTGTGCTGGAGTTAAACGAATTTCCCTATGCAACCGAGCGAACACGTTTAACTAAAATTAATTGGTTCAATAAACTTTTACAAAAGCTTACTATAAATCATATTCTACCCAATTTTAATGGCATCGTTGCAATTTCCGAATCTCTTTTTCAAGTGGCTCGCAAAGCTGTTGGAGAAAAAAAAGTGCTAAAAGTTCCTATTCTGGTTAATGTTGAAAAAAGCGGTGGTCCTTCTACTGATTTTCCCAACGGAATGCCAGAAAATTATATTTTTCATGCAGGCTCTTTGTCAGTGCAAAAAGATGGGATTTTTAACATTGTGGAAGCATTTATTCTTGCTCATAAACAGCTGGAATCTCAGGGTATAAAATTAAAGTGGGTAATTACTAATACAGCCTCGCAGGTTTGGGATAAAATTGAAAAAATCTTAAAGGAAGCAGGCCTTTTTGAGCACTTAATAATAACGGGGTATTTAAATGAAAATGAGCTTAATAAGTGGATGAGTCACTCGGAAGTTTTAATTATAAATAAGCCTGATTCCTTTCAGAATAAGTATAACTTCCCCACCAAGGCGGGCGATTATTTACTTTCGGGCCAACCCTTAATTTTAGCTTCAGCTGATCAAGAAATCAATCGTTTTATTAACGACGGAAAACAGGGGCTTATTGTTGCGCAAAATGATAGTAAAAGTTTAGCGGATAGCATAGTCCGTCTAGTTCTAAATCCAGAACTAGCTCAAAAAATAGGGGCCAAAGGCAGAGAAATAGTCTTGACATCATTTGATTATCGAGTTCATGCCGAGAAGATCAGTACATTTTTTAAAAACCTATCTTAAATTCGGTATCTCAACAATATAAAATATGTTGCTATGAATTTGCCCGGCTAGCATACCCAACTAAAATTGTTAGTAATACATTCCGATGATTGAGGTAGCATTCGTGTAACTAGTGACAGATTGCAGGCGCACTTAGCGGATGACCAATGATCGTTGCTGCTAATTGCCTTTGCTTACTTTGACCCCTTGCAGAAGATATAGAAGCCTCGTTTGATACGCTGCGAAAGGTTAGATAAAAATGGGTGTTCGATAGTTTTAATGATGAATTGCTTGGTAGCAAATCTCAATTTTAAAAAAATAAAAGGTTCCGATTTAAGAGACTATTTTTTGAGCCTTTGTAAGAAACTTTCGTCCGGTATAGACAAGAAGCAAGTTTAAAAATTTAGCATGAAGGACAAGATAATGGTTTTTTTATCCCTCAGTTTCATGGCAGAGATCATGTAAATGTTTCCTAGCGCTCCAAAATATTAATCCTAGAACGATGAAGTTTGAGAAAAAAAAACCAAATAAATATGGAAAAGTTTAAGGAATTAGTTACTGATTTACTGGAGTATGATGAAGTAAGTGAATTGAATATGATTAACCCATGAAGGAATTAGATGATTGGGACTCTCTTACTTTATTGGGGTTTCTTGCAATGAAAGAAAATGAATATAATATTCAAATTTATGTCCCCAACTTAAACATAGATTTAAGTTTGAACGATTTTTATAATAACTATTTAGTTACTATATAGGTCTTTAAACTTTTTGATAAACCTCTTTACTATTTAAAAAAATAGAGTTAACAACAAAACTAAATGCTCCCCAAAATAGCTTTAATCAACTCCCTATCCTCCAAAATTATTCTTAAAAATAACGTATTATTCTCGAAGATAATTAGTTGTGAAAATATCTAAATCTTCATTGAAATAGTGTGACTTCACTGCCTTGGGCTCCACGAAAATAAACCCCAACTAATTTGTAATTAATTAGTTGAGGTTTATTATTATAATGTATGTATGATTACCGATCGGGCTAGCTAAGGAATATTATTCTTGTAATTTTTAAAAGTTTTTTATAAGTTACATCTCGTGCACCTCATACACCTTTTGAATCAACATCAGAAAAAATCCAAAAAATTAGACCTAACATTTATTAATTGGTATTCCTTTGTCTAAATAATATGAATTTCCTTTTAGGAGTGGTCTTCGTGTGATGAGTTATAACCTAAGGGTTTAATATATGTTACGTTAAAAATTAGCTTAAAAAAACTCCTATATTTCTAAAAGGGTTGTGTAGTAAAATTATATGTTTAATTCATCACAATCTTATGTGATTCAGTCTTTTGTGATTGGTGGGTGGTCATCTAGAATAAATTTTGCTTTATTCTTAGCATCCTGTGAAAGCATTAATAACATCTCCGTAATCTTTTTTCTATTTTATTCATTATTTAAAGATATTATAATCCCAATGAGTATTGTTATTATAAGTCCTGTGATTCCAACAAAACATCCTATATAACTAGACTTTACTTGTTGTTTACTTCTGCCTTGGTTATACTTATTATTTTCTTTTATCATCTTTAAGTAGAGTAAGAATCTATTGTATTTTCATTTCTATTTCATACATAAAAAAACCTATATTTCTGTATGGTTGTGCTTTAAATTATCTCCTAAATCTGGTCTTGTTCTTATAATTACCTACAAAAAAATGCTTGTATAAATTTTTAAAATATTTACAAAAAGGCATTTACAATATATGAATAAAATGTTAATAAAAATTAATCAATATTAAAATTATAAAACACTCCAGATAGCGTATTGAATCTTTTTAAAAAATATTTTATAACTTAACAAATATTAATTCATAAGATTTATGCAAGTATATATTGGATCTCACTTAACTATAAAATATGAAAAAGAGAATTCAAGGCTAATTAGTAGCTGGAAATCTAGCCCACCTAATGATGTTGTTTACAGAGAAGAGTTGTTAGAACATCTACACATGGTTGAAAAAACAAAACCTTCTCAAATAATGTGGCTAATAGAAAACCTGACTTTTAGAGTAGGTGACTCTACAAAAAAATGGGCAGACGAGAATATTTCAGAACCAATATTTAAAGCTGGATATGTAGCTAAAAATGAGGAGGGGTTTGATCAAGTAGCATTTGTTGTTGGGCACGATGTATTGGCATATATTGAAATAATGGGCATATTTAAAGAGCATTCATCTACTGGCTTTAAACCAACCTATTTTGCGACCGAAATAGAAGCTATAAATTGGTTAAGTAAAGAATATAACAATAAAGATTCTAAGTGCCAAGATCAAAAGTTAGAAATCACTTTTAAAGGAACAGATCATAAAGGAAAAGCAGTTTTTGAATTTAAAGAACAGGTATCTAAATTTGGAAGTACTATTAGTTTATTTAAAACTGTTCTTGAACAAAATCATTTTATGAAGAATAATATTGACAAATATTCTTGCTTAACCCCTAGAGAAAAAGAAACGCTTAAATTCATTATCAAAGGATATACTAATGAACAGATGTCAAAAGAATTGAATGTTTCTTTCCACACCATTCGAACTCATAGAAATCGGATTTGGAAAAAGTTAGACATAAAGCAATTCACTGATTGCTTAAAATATGGTTCCTTTTTCAATTAAATTATTTTTTTCGTTCCCAAGTTACTTCCCTAAAAATACGCTATAAAGCGTATTGTAGCATCTGCTTAAATGCTATAATTTGCGGTGAAAGAAAACTTAAATGAAAAAACTTCTTTTTTTATCCGCTTTATTAATTTTCACCTACTCATGTGATGATTCATCTGATGATGAAACAGGGCAAACTACAATCCTAACTCTTGACAATGTTTCTTCAAATACCATCACTAATGATCTTTGGACAGAACAAAATATAAATATTAGTTTTATTAGCGCAACTAGTGATGATTGTGGTACAGGAACTTCCACTTTTGGAGTAGAAACGACATTTGTATGGCTTTATCCATCAAGATTATCTATAAATTTATCAAGTTTACAAAATATTCAAAAGGTAGAAGTTGACATTAATGACTGGTGTAACACTGATTGCACACAAGCTTTTTTAATAGATAGTTCCGGGATGATAGTAAATAGTGCTGGGAATACACTAATCCAATCAACTGAAACTTTGATAATTGAAAATCCTACAGAAGGTTTTTTAAGCGAACTTACTATTAGTTCTTGTGAAGGTCAGATACATGAAGTGAGAATCTATCAAAATTAATTGATTTAAACATTTTAGACAACCAGTACAAATTTATTCAAAAATATTAAATCTACCCCAAAATAATTTAATTTATCCCCTAATTATCTGTAATATTGTTCTCAAGAATAATTTTTTATCCTTGGGAATATTTTTTTTTTAAAACACCTAAATCAGCCCTAAAAAAGTTCGATTTCACTACCCTATTCTCCACGATGAAGCGACCTGACGCAACTAAGGATTTAAATAAAAAAATCTAGCAAGCTTGCTTGAGCAGATTATTTATTTGTAAGACCTCTAAAAAACAGGAAGAACGTTAGAGCATTTCCAAAGCGGGAGGTTAGATAAAAACTAACGGTTATTCTCGACAAATCACCAATATTATTTAAAAAAAATTTATTATTGGGGATAGTATTTTTTATAATACCTCTGTTAAAACTCACGAACAGAACGAACAAACAACACACCATCTAATGAAATATTATTATTATCATATTGTAAGCCAGTACCAAAATTTTGTCTCCATGCAGTTTCTTCAGATAAACCATTAACAGAATAAACGGATTGATTAGATGTCCAATATGTTCTTGCTCCAAATGACTCTCCAAAGGCTTCAATACCTGTTTTAATAGAATACATTTGAGCTAATTCATACCTTGTAGGAACTCTCCAGTCTGTAAAATTTTGACCATTCGCTGAATGATTTGAGGGATTAGATATAACATTTTGAGCGTTATACCATGATGATACCCCCTGATCTATTGTTTCGCAAACCAAACCGTGCTTACCATCCGCTGAGACCATAAAAACATAACCTCCAAGTTCTGGCGAATGCCCAATAGAATATACTGGTGAAGAAACACTCTCAGCTACCTTGGCATGCAATGCAAACGGAACACTCATTAATTGACTTGTTCCTATGATAGTGTAATTACTCCCTCCTGTTGGGTCGGTCTCTGTTTTTATAAAATATGGTCCTGAACTCCAGTCTATGTTACTAAAGGTATCTGAACTTATTCCTGAGCCAATCTCTAAACTTACCAATCCATTTATATTGGTAGCAACCGTATGTGTTTCTGTATACAAAACATCTCCTGTTATTGATGTTTGTATGATGCTTATCTGCATCCCTACAGACTGGTTGGTTAGTAGTGTATTGGTAACGTCTCGAATAACTGCCTGATAACTCATCTTTTCTTGAGATTGTGCAAAAACACTAATTGTGGTTAATAAAAAAAAGAAGGATAATCTGTTGAAATTTTTCATAGCTATTGTTTTTTAATAATTTTAAAGGTTTTTAGTGGTTGATTTTCTTTGGTGAGTTTCAGTAGATACATCCCTACAGAGAAATTTTTCATTATAATCTCTGTGTTTGAAGTAGTGATATATTGACTATCAATAGTTTTACCATTAATATCAAAAAGGGTGTATTGTAGGTTTTCTAAAGCAGTATCTGTTATCTTTAAAACAACATAATCTGTTATTGGGTTTGGATAGATAACCGCTGTTAATTGAACAGTTAAAAGTGCTGGATTACTTAAGGTTTGAATTTCAAATACTTGTTGTACTCCTTGTGAAACAGAGCCTACACTTGATGAATTGTATGTATAAAATACTAGACCAACGGTATAACTGGAGGAGCCTCCAGTTCCAGAAGCATCGCCCCCTGTTGAAGACAAAGTCTCTTGAGCAAACAATAAATGGGTGGCTAATAGTAAACATACTAGGAAATAGTATTTATTCATAATCATGGGGATTTAAAAAAATAAAACTAGTGTTTTTTTATTTAAAAAATAAATATTGAATAAATTTAAGACATCAGTAAACCTATTTTTGGCGATTTTTAAAAAAGAGCTAAAAAACAATATAAAAATAAATGAGCATCAACATTGAAATATAATCGATAAAATAAGTTGTTTGTTAGATATAAATTAAAAGTGCTCTCAACCTTCTTCTTTCTGGATTTCTTTAATTAAAAAATAAAAAAAAGCTATTAGTTTTAAAAGTGAACTTACTTTATAAAAAATTATTTTGGTTTAGAAGAAAAAAACTCCCAGTTTAGTCCCGAGCAATTTTTTAAGACTACATTAGAATAATGGAAATTTACACTTTAAGTAGTTGATGAAAAGTTAATTAAAATATTGCAAAAAAAAAGCATCTCTAAAAGAGATGCTTTTTGCGGTCTGGACGGGACTCGAACCCGCGACCTCCTGCGTGACAGGCAGGCATTCTAACCAGCTGAACTACCAAACCGTTGCTTTAAGCGGTTGCAAATATAAGTCAGTTTTTTATATATCCAAACAGAAAGAGTGAAAATTACATCATTTTTTGTCTGCTTAAAAAATAGCTTGTTAATACTTGATAAAAGCCTTGTTGAATATCTACAGGCACATATTCTATCTTATATTGCAAGCATTTGTTTTTCAATTCTTTAAAATAAGAATCCACTAATTCCGTGTATTTTTCTTGTATATTTTCAGCATATAAATTTACCTCTTCACTTGTTTCAACATCAATGAATTTTTTGGGTGAATTGTCAAAATCGAACTTAAATTCTGTGTTCCCATCAAACGTGTGGAATAATACTACCTCATGTTTGTTGTATTTTAGATGTCTTAGTGCTTCAAATAATTCTTCTTGATGTGTATTTGACTGAAACATATCTGTGAATAAGAAAATTAAAGACCGCCTATGAATTTTTTCGGCAATCTCATGTAAATACTGATAGGTTTCTGTGGCTGCATTTGAGGTACTTGTGAGGATGTTTTCAAGTTGATGTAACAACATCTTTCTATGACGATCACTTCCTTTCTCTGGTGCATAATATTGATAGGTGTCTGCATAAATACTTAAACCAACTGCATCGCGTTGTCTTTTAAGAATCTCCATTAAAGAAGCTGCTGCAACAGCAGAAAACCCTATCTTGTTTAATTGATCTAAACGCTGTTCTTTAACAACGGGATAGTGCATTGACGCAGAATTGTCAATAATAATATGACACCGTAAGTTGGTTTCTTCTTCGTATTTCTTGGTGTATAATTTTTCTGTTTTTGCAAAGAGCTTCCAATCTATATGACGGGTGCTCTCTCCTTTATTGTACAACTTATGTTCAGAAAACTCTACGGAGAATCCGTGAAATGGACTTTTGTGCATTCCAGTGATAAACCCCTCCACTACTTGGCGAGCCAAAATCGCTAGGTTTTTAATTTCTGAACTTTGTATTTGTGAAAAATCAATCATAGACACCTAAAATAGAAAAAGGCTTGACAAACGCCAAACCTTTTTACTTTCAATTATATGGATAGTGCTTATATAGCAGCATCAATCTTGTCTGTGTACACATTTTTTTGAGCTACCCCAACTTGCTTGTCTACAACTTCGCCGTTTTTAAATAATAAAACAGTTGGAATATTTCTAACACCATATTTTGCAGCAAATTCTTGATTTGCATCAACATCAACTTTTCCAACGATAGCTTTTCCATCATAATCTGTGTGAATTTCATCAATGATTGGCCCAACCATTCTACAAGGTCCGCACCAAGCAGCCCAAAAATCTACCAATACTGGTTTGTCTGACTTTAATACTACTTCTTCAAAGTTTGCATCTGTTATTTCTAATGCCATGGTCTTCTATTTTTTGTAATTAGTTTAAATTTTATCTTGCAAAAGTAACTAAATATTTTTCTTTACAATCTTGTTGAAATTACTTTTTATTATTGGTCTATAAAAGAAGCTTATTCTTACATTTAAAATACCTTAGAAGCTATTTGATATATGTTGGATGATTTTCCCATAGAGTAATAATGAAGGAAAGGAAC
>Ga0209198_1000303_pt1 | contig 46715 bp, 73 predicted proteins | sample COGITO_mtgs_1105_2_FD_184804 | JGI IMG/M metagenome (GOLD analysis project Ga0209198, IMG submission 184804) | Pelagic marine microbial communities from North Sea - COGITO_mtgs_110519 (SPAdes) (version 2) | ecosystem: Environmental > Aquatic > Marine > Epipelagic ...
AACGAATCCATAGGCGATTTCATAGAGTATACCTAAAACTAGCGCCATAGAGCGCCGACTCTGGTCTCTACCATATGGTAGGGGCCTTTTGTGTTTTGTGTTGTTGTATGGGGCTAGAATCGGGGTGTATGTCAATTATATGTATGTATCTATATCATAGGCTTGCATGGGATTCCGTGTGACTAGATACTGATTCGCATTGGTGTTGCCCGTCATTAAATGATTCGTATGGGTCAAGCCGATTCGCGCGCCGAGTGCAATAAAAATGTTGTCAAGTGATTCGTTTCCTTGTATTTCATTTGTGTTGTCAAGTGTGACATATTTATCACGGCAGGGTATCCCAAAGTATATGATTCGGTATCCCGGAAGAGATTGTCAACCTATACTTTCGGATGGGACCCCCATACTTTTGAGCAGATTTATTATGCCGGGGTGCTATACACATACATCTGCAAAACAAAAAAATAAAATGGTACAACCAGAGCGATACTAATGAGACAAAGTGTGACATTTATGCAACAGTTATAAATAAAAGTAAATAAAAGAATACAACAAAATCAAGGATATAACAAAAAGTTACTATCTAGTGGTTGCAACAACAGAAAAAAAGGTGCTATATAGAAGTATACAACATCTCTACTAAGGTATAGCAGATGTAATCACAAGGCTCTCACTTAAGAACATCAATATGAAACTGACTATATAGTTATAACATTATAGTATATAACATATTGTTAGAGACTACCTGATTACATGTGTTATACTTTAGTCTATGACAATACATGGCTGAGAGAAAATCGGCTAGGATTAAACTGTATTGTTGTAAGATAACGTATCCCCCCCAGCAACCATAACGAACACTGCATAGTAAACTACAGGATGAGGTCATGCCGATGCTACTTGAGGGGATTGTTACCTGTGTTGTTGTAGTTCTATTCTACTGTTAGAGATATGTACGGAACCGAAGGATGTGTTACGTTGGCTGAGAAACTTCCATATAGCGCCATTATAGGTAAGCAAGTCCGACAGGGCATCATTAGTGGTGTTCCCGTAAAGGTGATCATTGCATCTATACAGAAGTATGCTCATGCTCCAAGTAGTACAGCCACTTTTTATAAGTTGTATGGTGCTGACATAGCTGAAGTCAAGTTTGATACCAATAGGGCTATAGGTGATGTCGTTGTACAACAGGCTCTGGCTGGTGATTTTAAGGCTGCTGAGTTCTATCTTAAGAGTAAGGGTGGTTGGTCTCCCGCTAACACTGTCGAAGAACGTGAAGTAGGCAGTGAAGAGGAAGAAGACCGATCCGCTGTAGAGGCAATTATGAACCAACTAGGAAAATCAACAGATGAACAGGATAACGGCTGAAGACTTAAGAAAGCTACCCTCTGAAGAGGTTGCTGAAGTTTTGTCGTGTCTCTCACCAGAACAAGCTGAAGAACTTAAATACGACTGGAAGTTCTGGGCTAGACCTGATCAGTTAGAACCTGATGGTAAATGGAATGTATGGGTTGCCTTAGCTGGTCGTGGCTGGGGTAAGACAAGGGCCGGGGCCGAATGGGTTCGCCACAGAATTATGAAGAACGATAGGATCGTACACTGTGTCGCACCTACTAAGGGTGATGTACGCAGAGTTATGGTTGAAGGTGACTCTGGACTAATGAATGTCTGTCACAAGGGCGATAAGACATACAGAGGCAAGGAACTAGGTTTTCCAGTTTGGTCTCCCACTAACAGTACAATGACTTGGGCTAATGGCTCTAAGGCTGTATTCTTTAGTGCAGAAGACCCTGAGAGACTTCGTGGGCCTCAAGCGTACTCTATGTGGGCAGATGAACTGTGTGCATGGAGAAATGCTCAAGAGACTTGGGATATGGCACAGTTTGGATTACGATTAGGTAGACACCCCGTATCGTTTATTACAACTACACCTAAGACTACTAAGTTACTGAGAACCATCTTAGATGATGAAAAGACACATGTCACCACAGGAAGCACATACGATAACAGTGCTAACCTAGCTGATACCTTCCTTGATGCTGTACGTAAGACTTACGAGGGAACTAGACTAGGTAGACAGGAATTATATGCTGAAGTACTTGATGAGGCATCCGGGGCATTGTGGAACAGAGCGTTACTAGCCAAGTGTGAGGTGCTTAGTGATGATGTACCAACACTTAACCGAATTGTTGTCGCCATTGACCCAGCCATTACCTCTAATGCTGAAAGTGACATGACAGGTATTGTCGTAGCTGGAATAGACGTTAATGGCATTGCTTATGTGCTAGAGGATCATACTGGTCGTTATACACCTCAACAATGGGCATCTAAAGCCGTCGAGTTATATCATAAGCATTTAGCTGACAGGATTGTAGCTGAGAGAAACCAAGGTGGTGATATGGTAAGACATACACTGCATACAGAAGATGAAACACTGCCTGTAAGGTTAGTACATGCCTCAAGGGGTAAGATGGCTAGGGCAGAACCAGTTTCAGCATTATATGAACAAAACAGAGTTAAGCATGTAAGAGGATTGAACGACTTAGAGGATCAGATGGTACAGTGGGAACCTCTAGGTTCTATTGGGTCTCCTGACAGGTTAGACGCCCTAGTTTGGGCTATCACTGATCTAAGTCTTAATGGTTACGCAAAGCCACAACTTAAACTAGCGTACTCTAGTGCCAAAGGGCTAATTTAATATGGCTACAAAGAAACTATCGGAAGGTGCAGCTAAGAGTATTCTTGGTGTAGCTGGTGATAACACTCGTACTGGACAAATACGTGCAGATGAGTTTATCCCTGAACTACGCGGTAAGAACGCTATTCGCAAGTATCGGGAGATGCGGGATAATGACAGTACTATTGGTGCAGTTATGTATGCTGCTGAACAAGTACTTCGTGATGTCAAAATCAAAGTGGAGCCAGCAAATGATACCGAGGAAGCTAAACGTGAAGCTGACTTTGTGGAAAGTATCTTTGACGATATGGATCACAGTCTTGACGATCACATTGCAGAATCTTTATCGTCGTTGTCTTACGGTTTCTCATGGTTTGAAGTTGTTTATAAGCGGAGAGTTGGTCCTACTAAAACGTCACCTAAGAAGTATAGCAAGTATACTGATGGACGTATGGGTGTGCGGAAGATTGTGTGCCGTGCGCCTTGGACAGTCTCTCGGTTTGATGTAGAGCCTGTAAGTGGTGATGTACTAGGTATTTATCAGGACGTAGGTTATGGATCAGGAAAGCATTATATTCCCACTACTAAAAGCCTTTACTACCGTACTACTGTTCTTAATGGTGATCCTAGTGGCCGCTCTATCCTCCGCAATGCTTATTCCTCGTATGTCTATCTGAACAACCTACAGAACATAGAGGCTATAGCTGTTGAGCGTGAACTTGCTGGTATTCCCATTGCTCGTATCCCCTCTGAGTATTTGTCGGCTGACGCAAGTGCGGCCCAGAGTGGCTTCGTAGGTAACTTACAGCAAATCCTACGTGACGTTAAGTTTAACGAACAGGGTTATATAATTACCCCTAGTGACACCTACCCTGACAAGGACGGATCACCTACAAACATTCGTCTAGTAGACGTAGAGTTGATGAGTTCTAGTGGCACTCGTAACGTAGACATTGACCCCATTGTTAGGCGTTACCAACATGACATTGCCCGTTCTGTACTTTCTGAGTTTCTTATGCTCGGTGGGGGTAACAATGGATCATATGCACTCTCCAAGTCTAAGACTGACTTGTTCCTACGTGCATTAGAGAGTTACATACAGGCTATCGTAGATGTTCTTAACAAGCAGCTAGTGGAACGCTTGTGGCAGCTTAACGGACTTAACTACGACCTCATGCCCTGTATCAAGGCTGGTGACGTTGCACCCCATGACTTACGTGAGATTTCTGGGTTCCTTCGCAATCTTAACAGTGCAGACATTACGGTAAGTGATCATCCAGAGGTTATACAAGACCTTATGGCGATTGCAGAACTTAACTATGACCCTACGGTCACAACAGAAACTGACCTACCCAATGAGGTAGAAGACAACAAGGAAAATACATAATGGCAATTACAACAGCATTAAGCAATGCTTTTAAACTAGAGTTGCTTAAAGGTAATCACGACTTTGATAATGATACATTTCGTGTAGCACTGATTAAAGAAAATCCAACTGGCACTTATAATGCCACAACAGTAGCATACACTGAGTTAGGGTCAGATCAAGCCTCTGGTACTGGCTATACTAGCACTTTTGACACCGTGTCTACAGGCGCACAAGCAGCTATTGCCACTGGATACCCTCAGATGGATGGTACAACTGCCGTTATGGACTTTGATGATGCAGTGTTCACAAGCGTGACTGTTCAGGCTGATGGTTGTATTCTTTATAACCCAAATGCTGATAGTGCAGCTAATGTTATCGCAGTGTTTGACTTTGGTGGTACAGTTAGTGCTACCGCTGGTGACTTTACTATTCAGTTCCCTGCGCCCGGTGCTTCTACAAGTATTCTACGCCTAGCCTAATCTGAGGATACCTAAGAATGGTAAAGTTCGTCAACAGAGTTAAACTTAATCTGACCACTACAGGTACAGGTACAGTAACCTTTGGTTCTGTTGTCGATGGCTTTCAGAGCCTTGCTGATGCCTCTGTTGTTGATTCTGACGTTGTAAGATATACGATTGAAAGTGGAACTAACTACGAGGTAGGAACTGGCACTATAGGACTGTCTGGTGGAACTTACACTATGGCTAGGTCTCCTAGTTCCTCCTCTGAAAGTGACAACTCAGCTATCAACTTAGGTTCTGGTGCGGTATGCTTCCTTACCATGCTTGCAGAAGACGTTGTTCAAGTCTTAGCTGACTTAGATAATGTGTCCTCTACCGCACCTTCTGGTGGTCAAAACTTAGCTTACGACTCAGGCACAAGTTCTTGGGTTCCTGCCTCCCCCTCTGGCGGTATTACAAGCGTAGGTAACTATGCAGGTCTCCCTGCGTCTCCTAATGAAACAGACCTAGCTTGGACGCAGGATACTAAGTCGTTATACGTATATGACGGTGGAGAGTGGGATCGTGTATCTACAGGGTCACAAGTCTCCCCAAGGTTTACGACTGCACCACCAGCTAGTTTCACCCTAAGTCAAACTGGTGCCCAGTCTACTCTGACAACTGTCGCTGTTGACGATGCAGGCTTTCCCATAACTTATGACTGGGATGCTTTTGACGCCTCTGGTAACGTCTATAAAGACGGCACTCTCCCAAATATGCTAACTGCCATAACTGAGACTTCTGGTGCGTTTGCAATGACACCATCTACTAACGACTCACATGCGGGTAATATTACTTTTAGAACAAAGGCATCTGATGGAGTCGCCACTCTGGTAGGACTGACCACACTTAAGCTGATCTTCACTAACTATGTAGCTGTCCCAGCACTTACCAGAAACTACGCAAACCGTACTACCCAACTGGCTAGTTCTACAGGTTACGTTAGTGTAACCAGTACCCGAAATGTTACTACCTACGGCGGGCCGTATCAAGGGCCACTTAAGGACGGTAAATACTACACTGAAATTACCTTTGACACAGGGCAGTACTACTCTTCTGCGACTTACAACTCCTTTGTTTTAGGGTGTTACGATAGGGCGCTTATAGACGCCTCCCCTAACTCTTTTGGCAGCAACACCACAACTCCCTGTTGGTCTGGATTCTTCCCAGAAAGAAGTGGAGGTATCAAGTTGTCTAGGGCTAATGCGGTCGCCTCGACAAATGCTTTTTCATCACCATACCCAACTACAAGCGGTTCATCTACTATGAACAGAGACGGTGCTGACCGCATCATGGCCGCTTGGGACACTACCGCTAAGAAGGTCTGGTGGGGTCTGAACGGCACTTGGTCAGATGGCGGTACAGAAGGCACAGATTCCACAGGCGACCCCGCAACTGGTGCGGGTATTCATTTGCCAGATTTGGGACTTGCCAGCCCAGCAAGTTCCACTACTGGGTCTTTCTGTTTTTATTGGTGCTGCCAAGTTGGGACATTTAACTTGAGGATGCAAATCTACGCTGGCGAGGCTAACAACATCGTCTATTCCGTACCTACTGGCTTCAGTAGGCAGTAGTATATGTTAGGATTCTCCCCCCTATCAGCCTCTACACTAGGTGGTTCTGGTGTTGTCAGAGAAGTGGTATTAGCAGATGTAACAGGAGTTCAGGCTTCTGCAACTTTGGGGGTTATCTCCCTATCTACTGACGCCACTATATCTGATCAAGCTGTAAGAAAACCTGAGACTGTTTTTTTCTATGACCCCAATAATGACGGTGTTGGAGTTGTACGCAACAATGAACACCCATTTTACACTTGGACAAACTCTTTTATCTTGGGTATGCGGCCTCAGATATTTGAGACTGGCCTAGATAAGGACAATTCTACAAGTGGTCCCATTTGGGATGAATCTGTAGCTGGTGACAAAGCCCTATCTGTACAAACTAAGTCTACCGCTGAGTTAACCTCTGACCCTATAGTGTCTCAGTCCTCATGGGTTCCTTTGGTTAACGGTGACTACACCTACCCAGCTACCTATGATGCTTCTCTTGGTTATGATGCTAGTAACTCCTACCCTGTTACTGTAAACCTTAATCACTTACCCTCTGAGACCATCACTAACAATGCGGCAACTATCAGCACTATTGATGACCCTCTCTTAGCTACCCTCACTTTCCCTGCTTCTGACCCCAGCCTGTTTAATGTTGTTATTGGACAAGTACGCACAATAAACACTTTTGATACGACTGACACTGATACATACTTTGACAGCCTTATTGATGGACAAGCGGGTTCTTTCCTTGACTCTCTTGTAGGAGAAAACAAGCACTATTTACTACAGAAATATGATACAGATAAAGGTTTTGATGTTGGTACTCTATCTGTAGCAGCGTCTGGTAACGATAAAACAGACGAGACTATTCTTGCGGGAATATGTAACTACAAATACATTATTCCTGATAGTGATTCTCAAGGAATTACCCTTGGTTTTAACAGTGCCATTGCAATACCTGTTACAGAAGAACTCTTAGGTTTTGAGGTAGCCTTACAAGACAGTTTACCAGACCTACAAGCTAATGTTGTTGCTTTTGTAGATGGTTTTGACCTTGGTACTGTAGGACTACCTGACCCTCAATGGTACTTGAGTACGTCTAGGGTAGAAATTATAGCGGAACCCAATCAGCCTGCTAATGATGTAATATATCCTTACGCCTCTCGTTCACCTACTGCTGGGCCTACACAGACAGATTTTGACTTTGCAGTATCCCTTGGTGTCTTAGCTGGTCCTATAGCTGTTGACCAACCTGTAGGTGGTTTTGATGCTACCTTAGCTTTAGGTACTCCCACTCTTAGGTCTTTTAATACCATACCTGTCGATTCTCAAGTTGTCACACTAGGTTCAAATCTTTCTGGTATAGAGGCCCAACCTACAGAAATTATATACCCCTCTGACAGCATACTTATATCTACAAGTCTGGGAAGTATTACAACTGTAGCTACCTCTAATGCTGTATGTACGAGTAGGCTTGCCACCCTTGGCTTAGGTAACATAACTTTTGCTGCTAATGCTAACACTGCACCGTCTTCTGGTGTCGAGTTTACAGGATCAGTAGGTGATGTTACCTTTACAGGTGATGCTAACACCTTCCCTGATGGACTAGAACTGATCGCTAGTGTGGGTATAGCTGGAATACCAGCCATTGCCGCAGTAGACACTGCTGGTTTTGTTACTGTCACCATAGGTGCGGTGGGAGTAGGGGCTGATAAGCTAATAGATGGCTTCGGGATTGATGTTGAGTTTGGCCCTGACCTTACTGCTACAGGATTCAAGTTTGACTTTGAGGCCATTAAGCACTTGTACAATGTACTTAGACAGGTCCACGGTGGATTTCCTGCTAACAGGACTGCAACACCCACGTTTAGTAGCCCAAGGAACATTAGACCTCCCAAATCATCAAAAAATTTAGCGGCATAGAAGGATACGATATGAGCCTAGTTTGGCCCAACAAAGACCCAGACGAACTGCTAGACTACAGTATTGATTGGTCTGATATTGTTTCTGGGTTTACCATTAGTACAGTAGTCTGGTCTGTAAGGTCTAATGCTAACCCTGCCGAGACTGTATTAGCTGCTGGTCAGGACTTAACTACTGCTAGTAGTAGTGCTATTGTTGACAGCATACAGAACATACAGCAAGCCTTGTCAGGAAATAACGCAATTATTTATATAGGTGGTGGAGTAGATGGAAGAGACTATACCTTTGTCTGTACCATTACCACAAGTATAGCGACCACTATCCAACGTGCAGTCATACTCCGCTGTAGGAGTGTATAATGCCAACTTGGACTAGGCACCTTTATGAGCATAACGAACTTGCTATAGCTAAGGGTGAGTCTACTGGCTACAAGACCTTGTTCAAGTTCGGGTTTAATCCTGACATAAATGGGACAGAAGAGACTATATGGTCGCAAGGTGGTAACTACCCTTGGCCTGATGCTTCCTTTACAGCTTATGTAGTTAGCGATGCTGCTGCTGATGCTAATGGAAACACAGGTTCTAATAAGGTAAGGGTTGAGGGCTTAGACGCTAACTACAATGAGCAGTCTGCAGAGGTAGAACTGAATGGTACTAGCCCTGTTGCTGTAGCTGGCACTTGGATTAGGGTTAACAGAGCCTTTGTTACCTTAGCTGGATCAGGTGGTACTTCTGCTGGAACAATACACGTACAGAATGTAGATGGCTCTGTAGTTTACGCTAACTTAGGTCTAGGCAATCAAACACACGTAGCAGCCTACACTGTCCCTGCTGGATACACCCTGTATCTTGATGACATTAACTTTACCGCTGCTTTGTCTCAGGCAAGCAAGTTTGTAACTGCTAACTTTGTATCAAGAGACTTTGGCAGCAACGTGTTTCGTAGTCGATTTATTAACGTCCTACAGAGTACACAACTGATCGCTAAGTTTGAGTACCCACAGAGGTTTGAAGAGAAGACTGATATGGAGTGTAGGGCCGTATCTAACACAATTAACAATGCTGTAGGTGCTTCCTTTCAAGGCGTACTTATTAAGAATGACCCAACAGGGAATGTATAATGAACATTAACAAAGGCCAGTTAGCTAACGATGTATTTTCCACTGAGGCTGAAGCCAGAGTGAGGAGTATGGACTTAGGCATGAACGGTAGCACACATGCCCACCCTGATGCACAAGGACAGGCCCATTATATGCCCGGTGAAAGCCATGAGGCTTATATGGCATACTACGACAAGGAAACTGAAGAAGCCCCCTCACAGGACCGCTTAGAGGCTCTCAGAGTAGTTATACAAGAGATTATGAAGGAAGACTTCGCCAAGGCTGAGTATCAAGGCGAGAAAGTCACCTTAAACAAACCTCGTCGTATTAAAGGCGGCAATAAGAAGTTTGAAGTGTTCGTACAAAGCGGAGGAAAAATCAAGCGTGTGGCATTCGGTGACCCCAACATGGAGATACGGAGGGATGACCCGAAAGCTAGGGCCAACTTCCGTTCAAGACATTCGTGCGACACAAAGAAGGACAAAACAACGGCAGGATACTGGTCCTGTAGAATGTGGGAGGGAGGAACCTCAGTGTCAGAACTTACAAAAACAAACATTGAAGGACAGATACTCAAAGCCGACGAAGAACAGCGTCTCGTTTATGGTTGGGCATCAGTCGTTACCGAAAAAGGCGAACCTGTTATTGATCGCCAAGGAGATATTATTGAACCAGACACACTTGTTAAAGCCGTGAACAACTTCATGGAACATATACGTGTCGGTAAAGAAATGCACAAAGGGGATCAGATTGGGGCGGTTATCCACTCCATGCCCATCACTAAAGAGATTGGTGAATCCCTTGGCATCCAGAGTGACCGAGAAGGTTGGATTGTAGCGTTTAAAGTCTACAATGATGACGTTTGGGCTAGGGTCAAATCTGGTGAACTTGCGGCCTTCTCAATAGGTGGTCGTGCAACCAAGGAATCTTATGATGCCTAATTTACTTAAACAGCTTGAGTTAGAGGAACTGTCCTTGGTTGATCGTCCAGCTAACGCACAAGCAATGGTCTCTCTATATAAGCGGGACAACTCCGAGGGAGAAACTATGGAGAACGAAGTAGAAAAAATGTCAGATGACATGAAAGCAAAGCTGAAGCCTTATATGGACAAAGGTATGTCCGAGGATGAAGCCATGAAAATGTATAACATGGACATGAAAAAAGACGTACAGGGTCCAGCTACTGAAGTTGACACTCTGAAAGCTGACCTAGAGGTACTACAAGTTGAGGCTGAACGCCTTAGCAAAGCCCTAGAAGAAGCTGGTTACATCGTTAAGGCAGACGCTATTGAGAAAATGGTTGAGCCTGAGTTTGTGACTTACGGTGACGAACAAATCAACAAAGCTGACATCCCTGCGCCTATCCTTAAGGCTCTGGAAGAAGCAGAAGTTGCTAAAGCAGACGCTATCTTAGTTAAGAAAGCAGAAGCAGAACTTCCACACTTCGACCTTGAAGTAGCCAAAGCATTGGTTAGCAAGTTTGAAGCTGAAGAAACAGTAATGCAAGCACTCAAAGCTGCCGATAAGGTATTTGACGAAAGCATGACTGAACTGGGTAAATCTGATGCTGACGGTGAGTTTTCGACTGCCGCTGACAAACTTGACGCACTCGTAAAGTCCTACATGGACACCAACAAAATGAAAAAGAGCGAACATGCTTTGGCTTATGCTGCTGTAGCTAAGACCGATGAAGGCAAGGCTCTAATCACTAAATCCTATAAAGGGGAATAAACATGGCTGTTATGCAATCACGGGACACCCGTACTGTAATCGCAGGGGCAGACCTTTCTGCTGCTCAATTCAAATTCGTTAAACTAGACTCTGCTGCTGAAGCTGTTCTGGCTGGTGACGGTGAAAGTGCCTTTGGTGTATGTCTTGTAGGCGCACTGGAAGATAACGCTGCAACTGTAGTTGTCACAGGTAAGACTATGGTAAAAGCTGGTGGTACTGTTACCGCTGGTGGTGCTGTCGCATCTGATGCCGCTGGTCTGTGTGTAGACGCTGCTTCTACCGACATCGTTATGGGTTATGCAACTGAAGCTGGTGTTACTAGCCAGATCATTGCTATCGAACTCATCCAAGGCGGCAACGCTGCTGCTTAAGTTAGCATAGAATAAGGAATAACTATTATGCCACTATTGACTCCATCACAGGTGCATATCGACACCCCTCTGTCTAACTTGACACTGGCGTATGCACAATCACAAACCAACTTTGTCGCTGACAAGGTATTCCCAACAGTAGGTGTTGCTCGTCAGTCTGACAAGTACTACATCTATGACCGTGCCAACATGAACCGCACTGGTGACGTAAAGAAACTTGCGCCACGTACTGAGGTTAACCGCATTGGTATGACCATCTCCAACAGCAGCTACTTCGCTGATGTATACGGACTTGGAATGGACTTCGATGAGCAGACTATCGCTAACGAAGACGAAGTACTCAACATCCGTTCTGCTGGTGCTGAAACTCTGGCAATGCGCCTGATGATCCACCGCGAAGAGAACTTTGCTACAACATTCTTCAGCACTGGAGTTTGGGGTACTGAGGTCGCTGGTGCAGCTTCTGGTGCAGGTACTCCTGTCTACTGGAACGATTACACCAACTCAACACCTATCACTGACGTAACTGATGCTCGTCGTGCAATGCAACTCAAGTCGGGCGGCTACAAGCCAAACACTATGGTTGTTGGTAAGGTCACACGGGACGAACTCATCAATCACCCAGACATTCTGGCACGTTTGAACGGTGGTTCTACCGTAACTAACCCAGCGTTGATTACAGACGCTAAGTTGGCTGAAATCTTTGAGGTAGAGAACTTCTTCGTCATGGAAGCTGTCAATAACACTGCTGTTGAGGGTGCTGCTGAAGCCAACGCCTTTATCGGTGGTAAACATGCTCTGTTGTGTCACACACCTTCAAGTGCTGGTCTTATGACCCCTGCTGCTGGTATGACATTCGCTTGGAACAACATTCCCGGCGCAAACAACTTGGGTATCACTGTTGAATCCTTCTCGGATGATGCACTGAAGCGTCAGCAAATCGCTGAGCATATCCAAGTTAAAATGTCTTACGACATGAAAGTTGTTGGCGCAGACTTGGGCTACTTCTTTAAAGACATCGTACAATAAGTTGTCCTCTGGTGGGGGGCTTAGGTGTCCCCTACCTTACCCAACATAGGATACCCCGACATGTTTAATTACACTCACCCTTCATTTCTTGGCTGGCAGATAGATTGGCCTGTTTTCGTAAAGAGACCCTTTACCTCAGACGGTAAACAGTGGGAAACCCAAGACCACTATAACTGGTTAAATCGTGGCATAGGATCAGATGCTGTAGCTAGTTTGTATGTTCAAGGCTTTATCCACCACAATAGAGCATTAGAGAAGCAAGCTAAAGTTGGAGATAGGCTAAGTGAACTAACTGGCCCCCAACTAGACAAGCTGATAGGACTTCTAAATGCAGAAGTAAAAGCTAACACTAACAGTACTAAAGAGTATAATGAAAAGAAAGTTAAGCAATCTAAGATAGACGCAAAGCAACGCGCACTACTGAGAAGTTACTTGCGAAACAACAACTGGATTGAAGAGACTTTCTTTGAGATTAGAGACAGTATTTTAAAAGACTAAAGCAGGAGTAGACGATGGGGTGGACATATGACCCAACAAATCTTGGAACGGCAGATGCAGCCCAACGTCTTAACTCTGTTAGGCTCCTAGTAGGTGATACTGACACTGCTGACCAACAGCTACAAGATGAAGAAGTAACCTTTGGTTTAGGCCAGAACGGTAACTCTATTTATCATACTGCTAGTTGGTCAGCTAGGACTATCGCCTCTAAGTACTCAAGACAGGTAACAACAGCTTTAGACGGTGCTTTAAGTGCTGACTATTCTGACCTAGCTAAACAGTATATGTCACTGGCAGACACCTTAGAGTACCAAGCTAAGACTGCTGGTGGTAACATAGGCATCTACGCTGGTGGTATCTCTAAGACCTCCGTACAGGCTGTGAGAGAGAATACTGATCGTATAAAGCCTTCTTTCCGCAGAGACAGGTTTAAGAACCCACCAAGCTATAATGGTGAAGACTACAACTCATCGTATGACTAAGGTAGGTTAACATGTCGTTTAGACCATATGACTTACTGAACTTAGTTAATAGGTTTGGTGAACCCCTTACACTTAATAAGGTGACTACCTCTGGCACGTATGATCCTGCCAATGGTACTGTTACTGGATCAGCGACTACTAACTACTCCTTTACTGGTTACTTCTACAACTATGATAATGGTATAGCTGGTAACATTGATGAGATACGCAGAGGTACTCGTAAGTGCCTTATTTCCGCTTCTAGCCTAGCTGTAGTGCCAGATGATGAGGATCAGATAACAGGCAATGGAGACACAGTTAATATTCTTTCTGTTGTTACTATCTTCTCTAATGGTATTGCAATATGTTACATCTGTGATGTGAGGGAATAATGAGTATACAGAAAACCTTTAGTGACATTAGGGGTAGGATAGATAGTACAGTTAGTAGGGGTCTTAAGGTTAAGGCTAAACAAATAGCTGATTACACCGTTATGATTTCTCCTGTCTACTCTGGTGCATATGTAGAGTCATTTTCCATCAAAGCCCGTGGTGAAGGTGGTGGACGTAGTAGGTCTTCAGACGCGAGAAACGCTAAAGAAAGGTCGCCTAACCCAGAGTCTCACAAAATGATAGCCCTAGATCAACTATACAGCGACATAACTGCTTTGGGTAAAGATAAGATTGATGGCTTTGTGCTTAGGAATAGGTCTCCCCACGTAAGGGAAGTAGAAAACGGGTCTATTGAGAATAATGTCCCTGCCCATAAAGTCTTTGAGAATGTTAGGATAAAGTTTGGCTAGTATTCATTCAGACATTAGAGCCGCTTTGGAAAGTAAGTTAGCTAACATAGCTGGCATACCTCCAATAGCCTTCGACAATGTACCCTACGACCCTACAACTGGTACTAGCTTCATTAAGTCTAGCTATATTCCTGTCACACGTGTACCTGCTGTAAGAGGCTTAAACCCTTCTCAACTATATAAAGGTTTATACTCAGTCACTGTGTACTGTCCAGAGGGTAATGGCCCAGCAACTGCTGATGGTATCGCTAACACTGTAATAGAGAACTTTGAAGCTGCCACAGACGTATCACTAAACAACTTTAACGTATCAATAGACTATGCCGAAAGACAACAAGGCTTCTTGGATACACCTTGGTACTACATACCGATTAATATCGGCTGGTACATATACAATTAGGAGAATAACACATGCCTACCTTCGCACAGGGTTCACGATCTAGCCTAAGCTATATCACTGAGTCCACATTCGGAACTACCCCTTCTGGTAACTTCCAGAACATCCCATTCACTTCACATGGTCTTAACTTAACTAAAGACTTGGTTGCTGGTACTGATATCCAAGCTGACCGTATGCCTCGCCATGAACGTCACGGTAACAAACAGTCTGCTGGTGACATTGTAGCCGACCTTCGTGGTGGAGACTTCGACCCCTTTCTTGAATCAGTAATGCTTGATTCTTGGGCCGATACTGGTAAAAGTGGGGTAGCGGGGGAACTTGTAGTTGCTACAACACCTAAGTACTTCTCCATTGAAGACTACTCTGCTGACATTGATCAGGCTCGTTTGTTTACAGGTCAAACTGTTTCCACTATGGGTATCTCTATTGCTCCTAACCAAATGGTAACTACTACCTTTGGTATGGTCGGTAAAGGTATGACTATTGGTGCCACAGAGAAGACACAGGACGCAGCAAGCGTTAACTCCCCCTTCGATGCTTACTCAGGTGACTTAAAGATTGGTGACAATGTAGCTGGCCTTGCAGCCTCTGCAATCATTACTCAGATTGACTTCAACGTATCTAACTCGTTTGCACCTACCTTTGTTGTTGGCTCTGATGAGACCCCAGCACTTGAAGTTGGTCGTGCAGAAGTAACAGGTTCATTCTCCGCATACTTTGATGATGCTACCCTGATTAACCGTTTCCTTAATGAGACAGAATCAGCTATCTCAGTGTCGGTTACAGACTCCGAGAGTGCTCCTAACTCTTACTTATTTACTTTTCCCCGTGTCAAGATCAACTCTGCCGATGTGGGTGTAGATGGTCCAACTAGCCGTATAATTAGTCTTAGCTTTACAGCTTTGTACGATACAACTCTTGACACCAACCTTAAGATTGTGCGTACTCCGACTTAACTAATCCCTAGCTAGGGCGGGGGGCATTGGTGTCGGGTCTGATGCTCCCCATTTTATATATTAACCCGACATAACCCTGACCCAAGGAACCTGACAATGGACTTAAAGAACTTAACACCGACCAGTGATACTGTAGACGTTACTATCGTACACCCTTCTACACTGGAACCTCTGACTAACGATGATAAGTCAGAAATGACAATCACTATGTATGCACCTCACTCCAAAGAGTACAAGAGTGTCCTGCATCATCAAACTAACAAACGGCTTAAGCAAGCCCAAGGAAAGAAGAAGGTCGATATTACGGCTGAGAGTATTGAAGAGGCTACCCTAGAAGTGTTAGTCAAGGCAACTAAGTCTTGGAATATCACATACGATGGTAAGAAGCCTAAGTACTCTGCTGACACAGCCAAAGAGATTTACGAACAAGTGTTTTGGATCAAGGATCAGATTGAGGAGGCTGTAGCTGACTCACTGGATTTTACCAAGGGCTGATTGATGACCTAGTTGAGTTTGCTGAATTTAACTTCAAACTTAATCAGCGTGATGAATCTGGAACCACCGAGAGAGAACACTTGGAACAAGTACAAAGGCAGACAGGATTAGAACTTAAAGAATTGGATGGACCCGACTTCCCAACTCTTGTGGCTCATATCTGGTCTGCCTTTATTTCATTAAGCAACTCAAGAACTGGTGGCTTTAGTGGCCCTAACCCGATAACATACGAACAAATAAAAGCATGGAAAGAACTAACTGACACGCCTATGACAGCTTGGGAAGTAGAAGCGGTTAAGAGGCTTGACGGAGTTTATATGAGGGTAAACAATGGCTGATGATATCAAACTTGTTATAGACGTTGATGATAGGTCTGTAATTAAGTCCATAAAAAACCAAGAAAAACTTGAAAAAGAGATAATGGACACCGCCAAGGGTTTAAAGAGACTTAAAGACGCTCTGGCTACTGGTATGATAAGTCAGTCTAGGTTTGATAAAGGTACTGCACAAGTTAATAGTAGAATAAGTCACCTTACTAAAACTTTATATTCTGGTGCAGGGGCCATAGACCAGTGGGCTACACACGTAAACCAAGCCAAGAATAAGACTAATAGGTTTGGTATGGTAGCACAACAAGTAGGTTATCAGGTTGGTGACTTCTTTGTACAGGTACAATCAGGTACTAGCGCACTTGTAGCCTTTGGTCAACAGGGTACTCAGCTTGCTGGACTACTTCCCGGCGTTGCTGGTGCTGTTATCGGTATTGGTCTGTCGTTAGGAACTATGCTCCTTAAGACATTCCTAGACACCAGAGACGCAGGTAAACAACTTGAAGAAAGCGTAAAGGCTGTTGAGGAAGCACTATCTGACCTAAGTAATGTCTCTTCTATGTTACGGGATACACTAGGCGCACCCTTTAGTGAGGCCAATACTGTACTAAGAGAGTACTTGGAACTACTTGAGAAATCTTCTGCTGCAAATGTACAAAAACAAGTATCCTTGGCCTTTGGTGCAAAAGGTGAGTCAACTGGTATTTTAAACGAACTAGCCCTCATGGCTGAAGATATGACAGAGCCACCTTGGTGGGCAGGAAAAAAGTTCGGTGGTTCTAAAAAGGAAATTGAAGATGCCAACGAACTTCTAAAAGTCAGAGGGGAGATTGCAGAAATACTACGTGGTACGGCTGCACAGCCCCGTGTTATAGAGGGAGCAGAAGGGCTTAGAAAACTAGGCGATGACCTACTTGCGTACTCTAAGAAGTTTAATGGGACGTTAGGGGAAAGAATTAGAACCCTGATGTTTGAATCGGGTCTGACCAAACTTATGGTTGACGATGAAAAGGCTAAGGGTGATGCTGCTAATGATGCCTTAGAAGAACACGCTACCGAAATGGAAGCCTTCTATGATATGATTGCCAAAGAAGACGAAGACGAGGCAAAACGTAAGTCAGACCTTATGAAGAAGCTATGGGAGGCTTTATACAAAAACAGAATGGAAGCTAAGAGGGCCAAAGAGGAAGAAGCTGAAGCTAACAAGAAAAAACAAGATGCTATAGACAAAGAAAAGTCAAGCATGGAGTCTAAGATTTACCTTCAAAACACTATAAATGGAAATTTTGGTGATGAAGTACTTTTATCTGAGGTAAAGAAACAGATGGCTAGGGAGTCTTATCGGCAATCTAGGTTAGCTTTAGGTATTTCAGAAGACATAGTATTGAAGGAAATGGAACAGTACGATATTCTACAGGACTTGTTGGAGGCTAATAAAGACTTAACAAAAGAAATGGATAAACAGCTTGCGATTAACAGTGCAATGGTTTACTCTGGTAGAGGTGGAGACCCAAGAAAGTTTGATAGTAATAATCCTATGGGTTGGCTCACCCCAGAAGTCTTAGCACTGTACAAAGAGTTTACGTCTGAACAGAATAAAAAAGGCGCAAAACCAACAACTATGGAAGGCCCGATCAAGGCTCTGGAAAGACAGATAGAGTTAAGTAAGGCTTTGTTTGGATTAGAGGGTGATGCACGTAGAGAACAAGAAATCTTTATGCAACTTCAGTTTCAGAATAGGGACGCTGATAAAAAAGCTAAAGAAGGAGACCTTCGTGACTTAGCTGAGAAGGTAGCTAAACAGGAAGAATTAACTAAGGTATTTGAGGAACAGAGGCAAGCACAGAAAGACTTAGCAGACACTATAGCTAACAGTATGGGTGATGCACTTACATCTATAGTAGACGGCACTAAGTCCGTTAAAGATGCCTTTAAAGATATGGCTAGGGCTATTATTGCTGAGTTGTATCAAATCTATGTTGTTAAACAGATCACAGGTATGATCAGTGGTGCTATAATGGGTCCAGCCGCTGCTGGGGGTTACTTTGGCCCTGCTGGGGGCGTTGGGGGTGGTTCTGGTGCTACAATAGCTTACGCTGATGGTGGTGTCGTAGGCTCTCCAACTACCTTCGGTATGAATGATGGTCGTACAGGACTAATGGGAGAAGCTGGCCCAGAAGCTATCATGCCTTTGAAAAGAGGTAAGAACGGTAAGCTAGGTGTACAGGCAGAGGGTGGATCTGGTGGTGACGTTATTATTCATCAGAACTTTAACTTTACCGCTAATGGTGACGAGAGTGTTAAGAAGATTATAGCACAGCAAGCCCCAGCTATTGCTAACATGACTAAGAAAAGCATACTAGATGATCGTCGTAGGGGTGGTCAAATGAAACAAGCGTTTGGGTAAGGAAATCTTATGACACTAAAGACTGCACCAACTGATATAGGCTTTGCACAAATAACTCTTAGTGCTATGAACGCTGTTGCCACCTCTGAGTCTCCCTTTACTTATAAACAACAGATAGTACAACACACAGGGCAAGCATGGAAAGCATCAGTTACCATACCACCTGTCAGGAGAGACTTAGGTGAGCCTTGGGTAGCCTTCTTGTTGTCGTTACAGGGACCAGTGCATACCTTTCTCTTGGGCGATCCTAATTGTGTAGCCCCAAGGGGTACAGCAGTAGATGGTGACATAGTAGCAACTGGTACTGCTGGTGCTTCCTCTGTTACCTTAACCCTTAGTAATGGGGGTACACTTAAAGCTGGTGACTACATACAGCTAGGGTCTACAGTTACGTCTAAACTGCACAAGGTCTTAGCAGACATTTCTACTACGGGGGCAGTAGACATTTGGCCTAACCTTAAGGCTACCTATTCAGGTAGTGCCGTAGTTGTAGACAACGCTAAGGGTGTATTTAGACTAACAAGTAATGTACAAGATTGGCAGATAGGTAACTCTAGTACCTATGGTATCTCCTTTGAGGCTGTAGAGGCAATTGTATAATGACTAGAGATATTCAAGAAGTAGTACGCAATGCCTTAAGCGCACCAGAAATATCCCCCTTCTTTGCTGTAGAACTCTTGTTTGATGGCCCAGAACAACTAAGGCTTTGGACAGGAGTAGGAAACCTTAATTATGAAGGGCATATCTGGACAGGGGCAGGTAATCTCTTAGGTATATCAGAAGTACAAGAGGCTTCTGACTTATCTGTTAGGGGTGCAACTATTACGCTTAGTGGTATGACTCAAGATGTCATATCCCTTGCCCTTGTAGAACCCTATCAAGGTAGAGTATGTAACATCTACTTTGGTGTTACTTCAGACACTACAGCCCTAACTCAAGTTTTCTCTGGTTACATGGATCAGATGAACATAGATGAGGCTCCTTCTACTGCTACCATAGAGATTAAAGTGGAGAACAAACTAATAGACTTAGAGAGACCCCGTGTTGCTAGATACACTTCTGCTTATCAAAAGTCGGTTTACCCCGGCGATCTTGGGATGGACTTTATAGAAGACCTACAAGACAAAGAGATTATTTGGGGCAGAGCTGCCAGTTAGGAAGAATACAAATGGGTTTTAGTTTTAAGGGTTTTGTTGGCGCAATTGTCACGGCAATAATTGTCGTATCAATTCCCGGTGGTGCAGGTATCTTGGCCTCCTCTGGGTTTGCATCTGTAGGTGCTTTTAGCGCACAGTTCTTTTACACGGCAGCACTGGGCATAGCTATGAGTGCCTTGGCCCCTAAGCCTAAAGACCTTGGTGGTTTTGGTGCGGGTAATGGTAAGTCAAACAGGGGTTATCAAGTAACTGCATCTGGTTCTGCTTTAGACCATCAAGTTATTTATGGTAAAATGAAAACTGGTGGTGCTAGGATATTTGATGGTACTACAGGTACAGAAAATGTACAACTACACAGAGTACTAGCCTTTGCTGGACACGAAATAGAATCTTTTGAACAGATATATATTAACGATGAAGTGGCAACTATAAACGGTAGTGGTAATGTTACCTCTCCTAGTCGTTATAGTGGCCTAGTAACAATCAAGGAACACTTAGGTACAGCAGATCAAGCTGCCGACAGTAGTTTAGTTAGTGCTGTGTCTGGTTGGACAAACGAACACAGACTTCGTGGTATTGCTTATCTGTATGTTAAACTTGAATATGATGCAGATGCCTTCCCTAACGGTGTACCTGAGATTAGTGCTGTCATTAAAGGTAAGAAGGTATACGACCCAAGGAACACAACAACTGCTTGGTCTGATAACCCTGCACTGTGTGTAAGAGACTACTTGACAGCTACAGGTTATGGCTTAGGTGAAGCTACAGCTAACATAAAAGACACTGCCTTTATTACCGCTGCTAACATATGTGATGAGTACGTAGAAAGTCCTGTAACCTCAATTTTTGTCGGGGGCGAATACAGAATTAAAACGGTAGGTGATACAGACTTTACCGCGCTAGGTGCAGCAGACAATAATGTTGGTACAGTCTTCACAGCAACAACCTCTGCCACAACAGGTACAGGTGTTGTGGAGACACACAGGTACACAGCTAATGGTGCCTTCACTACAGGAACTACACCACAAGACCTGTTAGAAGGGCTTATAACGTCTATGGGTGCTACTCTGTGGTACACTCAGGGTGCATGGAATGTAAAGGCTGCTAAGTGGACCTCTACTGTATTAGACCTTAATGAAGACGATCTTAGGTCAGGCATAAGCCTAGCTACTAGACACTCTCGCAGGGACAACTTTAATAAAGTAAATGGAACCTTTAGGGGATTAGAAAGTAACTGGCAAGTAACAGACTTTCCACCTGTAACCAATTTAACCCTTGCTACTGCCCTTGTTGACGGTGGTTCATACTCTATTACAGAAGTTGGAACTACAGACTTTACCCTTGTTGGGGCTACTTCTAACACAGTCGGCGTAGTTTTCACAGCGGATTTAGAGGATGGCCCAGCTACAGGCACTGGTAAAACAAACGCTTATGTTGGGGTTGATGGTGGACTAGAGTCTGCCTTAGACATGGACTTACCGTTTACGGACAACTCAATAGAGTCTCGTCGTGTTGCTAGGATTATGCTAGAGCGTAATAGACAACAGTTGCAGTTACAAGCATCTTTTGGTCTCAGGGCTTTCCAAGTACAGACAGGTGATAATGTAAGGCTCACTAACACTAGACTTGGTTGGACTAATAAAGAGTTTGAGGTTGTCTCTTGGACATTTGGGCTACAGAATGAGTACGACCTCCAAGTAGAAATGACACTCAAGGAAATATCTGAAAGTGTCTTTGATGAGGTTGACGATGGTATAGTCTACGAAAGAGATAATACTACTTTGTTGTCAGCCTTTGAAGTGCCTACTTTAGCCTTTACTACTGCTAACCTAAGTACTGAAGTAAGAAGGGTCAGAGGTAAAACTCTGGGTGTCTTATACATTGATGTTGTCAATACAAGTACCATAGTAGATAAGATAGAGGTACAATACAAAAAGCCAAGCGAGACTGACTTCACAAGCCTAGCTACCCTTGGTGCATTTGTGGGTACAGAAAGGGTTGAGGTTGTTAGTGTAGAAGAGGGACTACATGATATAAGAGTACAAGCTATTAACTCTCTTGGGGTTCATGGAAACTTTACTACTGTATCTAACTACGATGTAATAACCCTAAGTGCGCCTCCAGCAGATGTAACTAACTTTACTGGTAATATGATAACTGGGGGCTTTGAACTTAGTTGGACACCTGTGCCTGACCTAGACTTAGCCCACTATGTAATTAAGTACTCTAAGGTATTGTCAGGTGCTTCCTACGCTTCTGCTACAACCGTCCGAGAGTCCGTACCCGCAAGTGATAGTTCCGCTGTTTTTACAGAGTATAAGCCGGGAACTTACTTCATTAAAGCTGTAGACGATGCCAGCAGCGGGTCTAATGAATCAGTAAACGCAGCTAAACTTATTGAAAACATAGAAGCTGTGAGGAACACTGAGGTATTTACCTTGGTTACTGAGAGTCCAGACTTCAATGGGGTCAAGGTTAATGTAGAGAAGGATTCAACGGGTATCAGTCTTGCTAAATTACCTACGTTTGATACTGCACCAGAGGCTACGTTTGATGCAAGGGGAGGGGTGTGGGATGACTTTGATAGCTTTGCAAGCACAGGGGTCTACTACTTTGAAAACTCTGTTGATTTAGGCTCTAAGTTTCAGAACATAGTTTCTTATGCAGAGGAGAAGTCAAGGTTTGATAAGACACAACTCTTTGACTCTGAGGGTGGCCTGTTTGATGCTCAGACAACATCTTTGTTTGATGACGCTGGTCCTTCTATTAATGACGTTAGTACTGAGTTCCAGACAAGACATACAGATGATGATCCTGCTGGTACACCTACTTGGTCTGATTGGGTAGTGGTAAATGCCCAGTCTGGTAACGAAATAATAGCGAGAGCCTTTGAGTTTAGGTTAAAGTTAGACTCCACTAACACTATCGCATCCCCCCTTGTATCAGCCTTGTCTGCTACCATAGACATGCCAGAGTACTTAGTGTCTGGTAAGGACATAACTTTTACAGGTACAACTAACATAGTGTACAATGTACTTGGAGTGGCTCACCCTTTCAATGCACCCCCTGCTATTGGGTTGTCCATAGCTAATTTAGCTGAGACAGACAGATATACTATTACAAACAAAACTAGGTCAGGGTTTACTATAAACACCTTTACTGGTGGCTCTGCTAGTACTAACAGCGTAACAATAGACTATGTAGCTAATGGCTACGGGAAGGAGTTCACCTAATGGCTCAATTTGACTTTACAACAGCCGATGGGCCGATAGTAGGAACTAAGAGTTTCCCTAATACTAGGGCCGATATTAACTCTGCTCTACTAGCCCTAATCTCTAATTCCTCTGGTGATGCAGAACCTACAGGAACCCAAGCCAATCAGTTCTGGTATGAAACTGACACTAACATTCTTAAGATCAGGAATGAGGCTAACACTGCTTGGATAGAAATGGCGACAATAGATGAAACCTCTAATAATGTGTTGTCTATTACTACTCAAGGGTTAACTATTGGTGCTACCGCACTAACCGCTACAGGTACAGAACTTAACCAACTAAATGATATTACTAGGGGTTCTATCCTTTATGGTAATGCCTCTGGTGATACTGCGAGACTTGCTAAGGGTGGCGCTGGTACAGTTCTTACGTCTGATGGTACAGACATTTCATGGGCGGCTGTTGGTGGTGGTGGTGTAGGTAATACAGAGGCGTGGGTGAACTTCAAGGGTGATGGGGCTGTAACTATTCGTGGTGACGGCGATGTGAGCAGTATTACTGATAACGGTACAGGCATAGTTACGGTTAATTTTGACACAACTAAGGCGAGTGCAGACTACTCCGTACCCGCCGCTGGCAACGTAGGGAACAGTTCCTCACTTGGCGCAATCGCAAGCACTTGTCCTTTTAACTTTACGACAGGAAGTGCACAAGTCGTTACAGGCTACCAACAAGTTACGGCTCAAAAATATGATCTGCGAGTTGTTAGTATGGCGATAATATTATGAATACTTACAGAGTAATCTTTGAAGACCCTAATGATTTGGATGCACCAGCGCAGGTACTTGTGCCGTCACAGCGTTGGATGGAACAAGCAATGGCGGGTAACTTGCCCCCTATTTGGGTTTTATGGCAACTACAAGATGATGAACAGCAAGCCATTGCAGAAGGTCGGCACGACACCTTTAGTCATGACCCAGAGAAACACGCACTTCAGTGGACGGCCCCCCGCATTGGACCCTTAACGGAAGAGGAAGCTATGGAATATTTATGTATGAAAGATTTGCCACGCAAGGTTTGGGCCGAAGAACACAACAGACCAATGTTTAAAATTGTTAAAACAGAACAGGTGCCGTCTGATCGGCAGTTTAGAGACGCATGGAGGTTGGCGGCATGAGTACCTTAATTGAAATAGGATCAAAAAAGTACAACAGTGCGGAATACACATCCCCATCAAATCGTACATTTCGAAATGCTTGGGCAGCACCACAGGCAGGGTCAGACGTTATCCAAATTAACATGGCCGCAGCTAAGGACATTTGGAGAGATAAGATACGTCAAGCGCGTATTGATCCACTGGCCTCGTTAGACACAGCCTACATGAAGGCGATTGAGCAAGGCAACACATCTGAGCAAACTTCTATCGCCACACAGAAACAGGCGTTGCGTGACGCCCCCGCGACATCTGCTATTGATGCAGCTTTAACACCAGAAGAACTAAAAGCTGTCCAGCCAATTCCTAACGTAACGATAGACTGATTACATGGCCCACTAAACCATATTAAGGAGCGTAAGACATGAGCCAACACGACTTTATCATAGATAACCAGTTCTTCCCCCAAACTAGGGCTGACATTAACGCTGCTCTCCAAGCTATCGCAACTAACTCTTCTGGTGCTACTGAGCCTGCTATCCCTACAACGGACCCAGTTACGGACAGGGGCCATCAGTGGTGGTACGACACAACTAACTATCAGCTTAAGATTAGGAACACTGCTGGTACAGGTTGGACAGTTATAGCCACCCTAGACGCTGCTGGTGCTAATGTTGTCTCTATTACTACGCAGGGGTTAACTCTTGGTTCTACCGCATTAACTACTACAGGTACAGAAATTAATCAACTAGCTGCTATTACTAGGGGTTCTATACTTTATGGTAACGCCTCTGGTGATACTGCAAGACTAGCGGCTGGCGGGGCTTCAACTGTCCTCACAAGTGATGGCACTGATATAGCGTGGGCTGCTGCTGGTGGTGCTGGCGTACCCACAGGTACAGTTATATATCATGCAGCTAATACACCCCCTACAGACTTCATCAAAGCCAATGGTGCGGCTGTGTCAAGGACAACTTACTCTGATTTGTTTACAGCAATAGGTACAACATTTGGTGTGGGTGATGGGTCTACTACGTTCAACGTACCTGACCTTCGTGGTGAATTTATGCGTGGCTGGGATGATAGCCGTGGTATTGACAGCAGTCGTAGCTTTGGTTCTGCTCAGTCTGATGAACTGAAGTCACACAGTCACTCTATACCTATGTGGAGAGATAACTTTCATGGGACAAGACCTTTAGGGGGTTCTTCAACTAATTTAACCGCAAGTAGTACCAGCGCTTTTGGGGGAACCGAAACCCGACCACGCAACATAGCCCTACTTGCTTGTATTAAATATTAAGGAGACACCGATATGAACGTATACCAAACAGATTTAAATGGTGTCTTCGTAGGCACTACAACAGCAGACCAAGACCCTCTGGATAGCACTAATTGGCTTATTCCAGCAGGTTGTGTAGAGGCTGCACCACCAACTATAGCTGACAGCCAGCTTGCTAAATGGAATGGTACAGAGTGGGTTGTAGAAACTATACCCGTTGTTGAGCCTGATCCAGAACCTGAGCCTATCGCACCAGAGGTCTTAGTCCGTGCAGAACGTGATAAGCTGTTGAGCACTTCAGATTGGACACAGGTTGATGACTCTCCTGTAGATAAGTCTGCATGGGTAACATATAGACAACTTCTACGGGACGTACCCTCACAATCAGGGTTTCCTAACACAATCACTTGGCCCACTAAACCATCTTAAGGAGCAACCAATGGGATACACACTAGGACTACGAAGTAAGCAGAACTTGTCTGGGGTACATCCTGACATGGTTGCTGTTGTTACAAGAGCATTAGAGATTAGTGAAAAGGACTTTAGTGTAACTGAGGGTGTTCGTAACATTGAACGTCAGCGTATGCTTAAGAAGACAGGCAAGTCAACTACACTTAAGTCTCGTCACCTTACAGGACATGCAGTAGATGTTGTACCTTATCCTGTGTCGTGGGAGTGGGACGAGTTCTACCCTATTGGTGATGCAATGAAGAAGGCAGCAGAGGAGTTAGACATCAAGATTGTTTGGGGCGGTGATTGGAAGAAGTTCCCGGACGGTCCTCATTTTCAGCTAGACTGGAAAGCCTACCCCTGTGACTAGGGGGGATGAACTTTGGGTAATGAATAAAAATATATCGGCAAGTCTTATGTTTGCCTTGGTAGTACAAGCCGCAATGATAGTTTGGGCTATTTCACAGATGAGGGCAGACGTAGATGCCAACTACGCCTCTATAGTTAGAATAAGTGCCGATGTTAAGGCTGTTGAAACATCCTCAATTACCCAAGCCGTACAGCTAGGAAAGATAGAAGAAAACATAAAGGGAATTAAAGAGTCCCTTGAAAGGATGCTAGTGGTAATGGAGAAAGACTAATGCTAGACCCCATAACGGCCATATCAGCCTGTACTGCCGCCTTCACAATGACCAAGAAATTAGTACAACATGGCAGAGAGATAGAAGACGTTATGGGGCAGCTAGGGGAGTGGTTCGGAGCCGCCTCTGACCTTCATAAAGCAGAGCAACAAAGAAAGTCACCTTCAACTATACAGAAGCTAACGTCTGCTGACAGTATAGAAAAGGAAGCCTTCGACATAATTGTCCATAAGAAAAAGTTAGCGGCCCAACAGAAGGAATTGATGTTCCTTTTAAATATGAGATTTGGCCCTAAAACTTGGGATGAAATGATCAAGCTAAGAAGGCAGATAAGAAAAGAACGTGAAGAAACTGTCTACAAGGCTATGGAAGCTAAGAAACAGATCGTAAATAACATGGCTATGTTTGCACTGTCCCTTGGTATCCTATTCGTTGTTTTTGGCGGGGTATATTTAATTGGGGTAGGCACGGGTTCATGGTAAAAGCATTGTGGTTTTGTGTAGCCTTAATTTTCACTGTAGGGGTACTAGAAGCTAAAGAACCCCGAATGGTTATATGTAAGCTGTGGAAACGAGTTAGCATAATGGGCGTTCAACAATGTTGGTATCGTGGACCTAACGGCTCATCTGCTACATTCTATCCAACACCTTTGATACCTAAGTATGAGTATGGCGCTGCATACAGGCAATGTCCTCAGAGTTTTGAATGTGTATACGACTTTAAGAAACGTAGACCTTCTGCACAAGAAATTATAGATGGATTGAAAGGACGATGAATGACACCAGAGAAACTAGACGCATGGCGAATTGCACCAAGGCTACTTATACTAAGTTACATGATTGTGTTCTATCAAACCTGTAACTGGTTTATGGACTTAAGTTCACCAAACAATGCCCAAGCAGGATTCGTTAGTGTTATAGTTGGGGCAGGGGCAGCTTGGTTTGGGCTGTACCTTAACGGGAGTAACAAGAAATGATTGGAGCAATAATTAGCAGTCTCTCAGGGTTAGCTACGAGTATAATTGATGGTAAGACACAACTCAAGCTAACTGAGGCAGAGATTAGGAAAAAGCAATTAACTGGCGAAATTGATTGGGACTTAGCGGCAATAAAGGCTACGGAGAACTCTTGGAAAGATGAATGGATTACACTCCTATTCTCGGTGCCACTTGTACTTGCGTTCTTACCTTTTGCTTGGGCAGAAGATGTAGTAGCTAATGGTTTTGCAGCCCTTGAATCAATGCCTCAATGGTATCAAATTTCCCTTGGTGGGATTGTTAGTGCCAGCATAGGTTTAAGGTCAGTAAGTAAATTCTTCGGCAACAAATAAACAAAACCTTATATACAAAAAAGTAAAGCCCCTGTATCCTTAGTTGGACGCAGGGGCTTTTTTTATTCTTTATCACATAGTTCTGGATGGTCGTTGTTTATGTGTTGAAACAGGGCGTACATAGGCACCTTCATAGACAGGTCTGTGTCTCTTTCTAGCTTGGAGACCTTACCCGCTAACCACAGTATAAGAAGGGTTTGCAATACAACTATGATAGAGGTCAGATCAGGTATCTCCATGTTCTTCTACCACCTTAATTAATCTAGCACCATACCACTCAGCTTTTTTTAAGTCTTCTATACCGTTCTTATATCGCCACCTATGTAGGTACTTGGCTATATTCCCACGTAGGTATCCTATGAACTCTTCCTTGGTTAAGAAGTCCTCTATATAGTCGATACACTCTATGACACCAGTGCCGTAGTGGGGTGGACTGTTGACCATATCGGTTACGTTATTTAACTCTTTCCACTTAGCCATTGTCACCTCTTATAAGTTTAGCTTGTTCTCTTATTAGTTCTTGTTGTCGTTCTAGTTCAAGGTATTGCTTGTCTACCTCAGATAACTCTTGTGGGGCAGGATTAAGTTCAACAACATCCCCCATCACAAGTCTCCTTTATCTTTCATGTTAAACGGTAAGCCTACGCACTGACTAAAGAACTTTGCCTTTGGGTCAGGCTTAGTTTCAAGTAAGTAAAGCATGTTTAACTCTCTTACAGCCTGACATCTTTCCTCTGTCTTGTAAGTTGCATTAGGTGCGCGAACAGAGAAGTGTGGTTCCCCGTCCTTCATAATGCTAAGTACAACTATATACACATAGATCATAGTTTCTCCTTCATAAAGACTTTGACCCATTGGGCGCAAATGTCACTCCTTATGATGTCTTCAACTCCGAACTCAATTATAGATATAGGCAGCATATATTTCTTAGCTAGGTGGATTACCTTAGAAAGACCATCTGCTTCCTTCAAGTCAGATTGTTGAACGTCACCGTTAAGAACTATGGTAGAATTGTCTCCTACTCTTGTGAGTAACATCTTTAACTCATGGGTAGTTATATTCTGAGTTTCGTCAACAATGATAAAAGCGTCCTCAAAGCTACGACCCCTCATAAGAGCAAGGGGTGCCATTTCAATGTTGCCAGATTTTATTCCTGTCTCAACAGTACCCGCACCTAGATGCTTTTGTAGTACGTCCAAGACGGGTAAGGCCCAAGGTTGAGCCTTTTCCTCAAGGGTTCCGGGAAGATACCCCATGTCCTTGCCTACAGAGACCATAGGACGGGTTATGACGATCTTGTCTACCTTCTTAGTGGTGTACAGGTCAGCAGCTACGGTGGCAGTAATGTAGGTCTTACCTGTTCCTGCTGGCCCCAATACAAACACCTGACTGTATTCTTTAAGTGCATCTATAAACTCCTTCTGTTTGTCTGTCTTAGGAGTGAGGCCAGAAGTTTCCCTCTGACCTGCACCCTTGTATTTAGTCTTTCTACGTGACCTACTTGGCTTAACTAATTCTGAGTTATCCAATGTCTACCATCTCACACACATCTCCTGTACAGGCCATAGTTTGCATACCTGACGTGTTGTCTTCTTGTTCATACTCAGACAGTTTATTCCAATCAATACTTCTAGGCATCTGATCAAGTAGTATATGATAGTCTGTAGCTGCACACTCCTGATATGGTGCCTGTTGATATGTATGCTCATTGAAGGGCAAGAATGATACACCTGACATTTCATCAAAGTGTTCATACACAAATGCACCTACAGCAAACCACTCCTCTGACTTGACGTTGATAGTAACACTAGGCTTATGTTCACACCAATGTCTCTGATACATCAACCACATCTCTAGCTGTTCTAAGGCTGTCGTATCGGCTGTGTGTACTGCACCCATAGGAGACCGCATAGGAAAGCTAAACACTGTTGTAGCGTCAGGCTTCATTACGTCAGGCTCATTAGGGATACCCTGATCCATCATAAACTGTGTTAGCGGGTCTTTGTTGTCTCCTCTTACTGTGCGAATATAGTATGGGCTGTGTCTTGCATGAATCCCACTAGCAGAATCCACAACCTGTGAAACCGTACCCGAAGGTTTAACACAAGTTATAGCTGTTGATACTGGGATACCTAACTTCTCAGCCCACTCCTTATTTGTTTCTACTGCTACTTCTTTAAGGTGTTGTAGTGTCTTATCTAGTCCTTCGTTCTTCAGCGTCATTAACGGGTTGTCCATTATCCCCGTGAGTGACACACCGAGCAATCGTTCTTCTGAGGTATTGTCAGTCCACATTTTACGCAAGTACGGAAAGTGGGTGTAGGTTGACTGAATGGTTCCAAGTATAGTTGCAAGACGGACTTTTCTTGTAAGATCGTCCAGAGTGTCGTTAGCACGTATGACAACTTCCGTAAGATTACAGAACTGATTCGGTCGAAGTATGATCTCCGAACATGGGTTGGTTCCGAACTCGTAGTCTGCATTTCGTCTGCCATTCTTAGCCGCCTGTTTCTTCGATGCTTCACGATTAAATACACCTCGCTCACCTGATCCACTCTCCATTAGAGACACCCACTCACGCATGAATGACATACTATCTGGCTTTTCTGTATAAGACACAGAGTTATTAGCTAAGGCTCGTTGTCCATTCAGTTCCCACCAGTTACCTGACTTAGCGTGACGCATACGATCATCAGATAGGTTGCTTAAAGATATCATAGCAGAGCGTCTAACGCCCCCTACAACAACAACTTCACCAATCTTACACATTAGGTCATGGCACTCAATAGAACTCAGCTTACGCCCCTGTGCTGCCTTAAACGTAGACACAGAGAAGTTAAACAGATCAACCAAAGGAGCAGGACCACTAGCACGACCACCAAACGTCTTAAGTCTAGCACCCGCTGGACGTACTTTAGATACATCCCACTTAGGAATCTCACCAGCCCATAGGAGAGCCAGAACTTGTCTGAGACCTTTAGCCCAACCTTCCTTACTGTCCTTGATAACAATAGTCGTGTCACTTTCAAAGAGGGAGGGAACCTCTGGCAACTTAGTAATGAACTGACGCTCAACACTGAACCCGACACCAGTACCACAGAGCAGGATGAACATAGCCTCGTCGAAGGCTTTAGGATCATCTACGGGTAAGTAAGAACAGTTATACATACAAGTGTTGTCACGGGCTGAACTCTTACCAGCAGTCATAAGAGAACGCATGGAGGGCATTACCTGCAAACTAAGTATAGCCTCCCGTAACTCCTTTTCTATGGTGGGGGTTAGCCAAGGAGATACGATATTAGTCATGTAACGAGAAACTGTCTCACCCCATGTCTCACGGCGTTTAAGGTCTTCTAACCAACGTGCATAACGGCTAGTAGCAATAAATGTTTGGTAGTCTGTAGGTAGGTAGTTGCTTTTCATTTCTTTTTTCCTCTTTGGATCATATCTTCGTCTAGCCAGATCATACGGTTAATATCGCCTCTGTTGATGCCTATGTCCTTTAAGGCAGCATCAGTCATAGTATTTAATTGCTTGATAGTTTCCCTGTGTAACCGCCAAGTATTTAGGTAGTTGTAGTATCGGGTAATCCAATTCATCTGTTGTCACCACTACCTTTAATTGTTCCACGTGCCTCACGGCCATCTAACTTGTTAATGTTCTCTAAGATGGTAACACCCAAGTTAGCATGGTAGTAGTTAGATAAGGCTGTAGCATAGAACACAACGTCACCTAGTTCCTTTACAATGTCGTTAGGTGTAACCTCGGTCTTGTCCCTCATACTCTTCTTAATCTTCTCAGCCACTTCCCCAGCCTCACCCATAAGACCTAAAGCATTTTCCATCAGGCGGTCTTTACCCTCAGTAATGATCTTGTCCTCTACCCAATCACTATACTCACGAAACGCTTCCATACTCTTGTGGCTCATAATCATTGTATCAGTCTCCCATAAAACTGTGTCTGTTCTTCATTACTGTAGTCAAAGAGATACCAGCAACAATTGTCCTTGCCTTGGCTCTTGCTTCCCTCAATCCACTTAACTCTGCCTACACTAACTACCGACTTGCAGTAAGTCATAAATGTAGAAGACTGCTTGGTGTGCATCCAATCCGCATCGAACAACAACCATACAGGACATACACCCAAGAACGTATCTATTAATGGGTGTAGTACTTTTCTATCCCAAGGGGGGTTTGTTATAGCATAGAAGTCTGTGCTAAACTGTCCGTTAACACTCTCTATGTCGAGAGCATCCATCTTCTTTACATAGTCATGCCTTGGCTCAATGTCATAGGCACCTATACATTCCCCTAAGCCCCCAGTTAACTCGCTTATATGAGAGATCAGTCTCCCGTCACCCGCGCATGGCTCCAAGTAATCGAAGGCATACGGTAGGTGAGGGATCAGAGGCTCTACAGCTTGTATTGGGGTAGGGTAGTAGTCCCTTGGCACTCGCTCAAAATCAGAACGCTTCCCCATTACCATATAACTCCTTTAACCGTTTCAGTGATACAAACTCAGGCTCGTACATGCCATTGCTTATCTCTCGCTTAATTACTACGCCCTTCCACCAATCATTGTTTGCTTGACCAGCCCAACTCTCCTTAGCGCCCTTAAAGCAACCCGCCACAAGTCCAATGATACCGTTAGGGTGCGCCCCATCCTTAAACTTAAGGTCGCGCTTGTGACTATGCCCACAGGTGCTGCTATGGTTCCTGTTAGCTAGTAGGCCATTGGCATGATGTAGTCCAGACATAGCTGACCCAAAATTACCAGAACTGAAGAAGTGAGCATACGATACGCCGTCAAAGTCCTGTATTGCTGGACCTGAGTTTTCGTATTCGTAGTACTCATCAAACCAGTGATCTGTTTGTAAGTGACTATAGGATATACCATACTTGTCTCCTTCCAATCTAGGGTCATGCGCTATGGCACGTTTGATACGATGCTCATGGTTGCCCTCAAAGCCGTACCACGCGGGAACTTTGTACTTTCTAGTCTTTGGTTTACGTCTTAGCCTGTCCATAGCTTCGTTGTAGTGGTCAATGTCCCTCTCGTAACTCTGAGAACACATAGCTTGGGGGTAGCGTGTGTCAAAGCTGTTGAGTGACTTCATATCTGCACCGTCTCCAAGGTCAACGATGTAATGAGGATTGACCTCATAGATTAGTTCGCCTAACCAATCAAATCGTTCATTACTGACTTCTGGATCAACGTGGGCGCAGGAGAATACGATAGCTGTTTTACCCGTCATACTTTACCTCCATTCCTAGTGTAAACTCAATTACGATTGGTTGTATTGAAGTCAGGAAGTGTTTCCTGAACCTAATGGCATCTTCAAAGGTGTTAAAAGGAATTACCTCCTCAAACATTGACTCTTCACCCTCTAGGTCTGTATCCTCTACTAAGCAATCTAGCCACCAACAACCCTCCTCTTCGTAAGGGTCCGTGTCTGCTTTATGCACCTTAAAAGTAACTACGGTGTCTTTGTCCATTCGTCGGGTATCCTTTTATCTGCGTATAAGAAACCGTGCTTGTCACACCAATCTCCATAGGTACTCTTGGCACCCTTGTTTAACTTGGCCCTAGAGTTAGAAAACACAAACCGTATGTCGAGAAACGGATGCTGACTTTTAACCTTAAGGTGTTTCTTACGATCCGCTGCAACAAACCGACCCTTGCTTTCGATTATGATACCATTAGGTAACTTGAAGTCTGGGGTGTAGGTCTTCTGTTCTACAAGTTGCCACTGTATCTTTAGCTTCTCATACTCAAAGTCTACACCCCTTGAAGTCAAGTCTTTTCCTATATCGTCCTCAAGGCCAGAGCGGTATCCATTCTTTATTGCGTGTCTACGTCTCTCGCTGTTGGAGGCTCCCATAACTCTTCCTTCCTACGTCTAAGCCAGAGTAGCCTAGCATTTTCTAATACACGGTCATAGTCACCATCATAAGCCTCTAAGCAAGCGTACCACAGTTCTTCTTCTGTCGCACAATCCTTAAGCAACTTACCAGCCTTAACAGGTCCAACACCCTTGATACCCTTAATGTTGTCGGCTGCATCACCAGTTAGTATCTGAGTGTAGAAGAACTTAGAGCCTCCCCACTCATCTACTTGTGACCACTCATCCCGTCCAAAGTTATAGTGCCAGCAAGGTATCTGTAGCATGTCTTTGTCGATAGATGCCACAACGGTTCTAGGCCCAAACTTAGTAGCTGCTATGGCTATAAGATCATCTGCCTCTTCCCCGTAACTGATAACTGCTTTGTACTTAGACACTAGATAATCCCTTGAATGTTGCAGAAACTCAGGCTTCTCAGACTTACTTCTATTTCCCTTGTAGGGGTAAGACTTAGCTATATCAAACCTAAAGTTATCTGCCCCAGTTAAGAAAGTGTAGAAGTTGCTGGGTACAGGGAAAGACATAGTTTTGTAGGCTATAAAGTTCATAACCTCATCTATCTTGTCTTCTGCATCTGCACTGGTCTTCCCCTCAGAGGAGAACCCAGCCCTGTAAGCAACTATGTCACCATCTACTAAAACATGTTTAGGTTCAAAAATCGGACCAGACAATTTCCTCATCCTCTTTTTCTAAGGCCACTGACTTGATGTAAGTCCAACCCCCTGCAACGGCTGCTTCATTATAGAAGAACGCTAACTCTTCTACAGTATCCACATTGTGTCGCACCAATGTAGTAGTACTGTCGTACCCATCTGCCTCTTTAGAGGCTTCAAATGTGATGGTAACTGTTGACATTAAAAGTCACTCCCGTCTGCTTCGTAGGCTACGTGTTCAACGACCTTAATCGCTTCTAGGGTGGTCAGCTTACCGTCCCATACATCTAGCAATGCAATCACTCGACTGCCATTACCAATAAGACCGTCTTCGTTAAAGTCCCAAGGTACGATAACGCCATCTTCGTTTGTCTTTCGTACACGTGGTGGACCCATAGTAACTCCATATTCCCCTGTTACCTCATCCTTAAACTTAGGATTGAAGTGACCCTTCCGAGCGGAGAAGTATTCATTACCGTCCTGATCTTCTTTGAACAACTGAGCCTGCATTCCCTTGTTAGGAACACCGTCCTCAACCATCTTTTTCTTGCTGTCTTTGTCTAACATTAGTTGAACAGTATAGCGCCCTTGGACCTCTTCGATCTTGGCCCGTGCATCAGAACCCTCTGGCATGTTCTTGCCCATGTCTCGGTCTGATTCTTGCAGTTTTGCCCAGTTAACTGAACACTCAACGTAAACTTTCTTTCCCATGTCACATATCCTTTTGTGTGTCGGTATTAATGTATAGCAACTTTTTTCGGGCTGTTGCAACCACTCCCCTGAAATAAATTCAGTGTATGTCAGCGTAGCTTTTTCCGAACTGAGCGTCAATGCCTAAAAGTACATTTAGCTTCAACTCTTCGTTAAGTTTTTTAATGCTGTCGTTCATACTTTCTGACTCTTGTGCTTCCTTTCCTTCCTTAACCAGACTAATGATTTCATCGTGAAACTGTCCGATAGTTAGTACACCATCTTCACGACAATGCTTAACCCAAGTGTCAAAGCAATAGACACCTGTCCCTTGGTTAAGGGTGCTGAAACGGTCCTTCTCGCTTCGTAGGCTGTACCAGAAACCACTTACTGGGTTCTTTAGCCACATACCCCCCAGACCACTAGGCTCTCGTACACGTACCTTCTTAGCCACAGCCTCTACAGACCAGTTACGGTCCCAGAATGCAGCAAGTAGTTTCTTAGCCTCTGCCTGCTTCATACCAGTAGTCCGAGACAGAGTAGCTGGGCCAACGCCATAGGTGGCACTGTAGTTCACTACCTTGTAGTTCTTACGCATAGCTTTGAGGCTTTGTGTCCCATTGTTGTGCATGTCGATGTCGTGCTGATTAATGACACCAGCATGTTTAGCTAGGTCAAGGTGTGGGTCAAAACCAGACTGTGACATTTCTGCAACATATTCCGGATCAAGTGGCTGCATGTAGTGACGCTTAGTTGTGTCTTCTAGGCTGGTCATGTCTGCACCACATAACACGTAACCTTCTGGGGCAATCAGGCACCCACGTATATCTGCACCATAAGGCTTTTCTACCGAGGGGAGGTTAACCAAAGGTTTAGCGTGTTTGAACCTCATAGTGTTAGTCATGCCAGCGACACCAGCTTCTAAGTAACCATCTTTCTCGCACTCTAGGAATGCTTTGAGTATCCCAATTCTGTGAGTGAGAACAGAAAGGCCATCCAGAATAGAAACAGCAGGATCATTAGCAGCCAGCTTTTTAACTGACGGGCATAGTTCCCCATCTTTCCTGACTTGTTCGATCTGTCGTTCATCACCATTGCTCTCTCTTACAAACTTAAATGTTCTAGGTTGCCAACCAATGCTAAACAGCCAATCCTTGATCTGTGAAGTAGAGTTAGGATTACCTCTTTTAGTTCCCACCCAGACAACAAAACTCTCTACCGTCTCAGGCTGCTTGTACTCCTTTCTCAGCGCCTCAAAGCCCTCTCCGCGAGAAGACATGCTCCCGTCCTTACGGTACATCTTACTGGGCCTAATTACAGTCTTAGTTTGTATCTGTGGTGGCATAGCTTCTGCCAGCGCCTCTGTTTTTTCTAGCTTCCACTCATTCCAATCTGCTAGGTGTCCCTCTGCCTTGGACACATCTAATTTCCACCGTAGGGCCTCCTGTTGCCTAGCGCACTCAAGTTTAAACGTAAGGTAGTCTACTAAACGCCATGCTTCACTGTTCATATAGTTTCTCCAACTTCCTCTTTAGGTCACGCCACAAACGGACATTAATCTTAACGTCTTCTTCACAACGATGGGCATACTCTTCTTTGGATAACCCCTCCCAGTCATCTACCTTTGGCTTAGGTACACCATACTCTTCACCATACACTGCAAGACCATGCTTTTGACGTTGATGGTGTAAGTACCAACTAAGCCCTAGCGTATCAACTAACTTGGCACGTATCTTAATGCCTAGCACTTTTTCCACCGCTGGGACATCGAACCGAACAATGTTGTGTCCAGCCAACGCCAAAGTATGATCCAGACTATACTCTAAAAAGAAGTCACGCATTTCATCGTAGTCAAAGATAGAACGAGGCTCATCCATAGCTGCTGTTTGATACGACAACACATGTATCTTAGTTAGTTTGTCCAGTAGTCCATCTGTCTCTATGTCGAATACTGTTTCTGCATCAGGTGTCATCATCGTATAGCCCCATTTCTTCGTTTGTCTTTGCGAATTGTCGTTCTAGTGGTGTTAATTCTTCTTCAACAAACTTATCGTATGCTCTCGCAGCCTCTTCTGGAGTTTTAAAATAGCCTACATGGATTAATTTACCGCCTTTACTTCCTTGACAACGGTACTTATCCCTTACTATATACACACCTTTAAACTTACAACTACCGTAACTTAATCTGTTTCTTGAGTTAAGGCCGTTTGTTGCAGGTCTTAAGTTTTCTACCCTATTGTTAAGTTTGTCCCCATCTATATGATCTAACATTTTAGGAACACTACCGTAGTTAAGGAACCAAACAACTCTGTGATTACCATACATAAATTGTTTACCACCTCTATTACTACAAAACCACATATACCCACCACCATTTTTAGTACCTACCAAATCCCTCTTTCTACGTCCACGTAAACTTGGGGTAGTCCATAAAAGATTTCCTGTCTCACTATCATAACGAAGATTATCTTTAAGCCACTGTTTCTCTTCATCTGTCCAAACTCTTGCTTTAGTCATTTTTAGTACTCCTGCGCTAAGGTGAAAGTCTCACCGTTAAATTTCACCTTTCCTGCCCGACCTTCTTCACTACAAGGGCGGTTCTTTTGTACCGTGATGTAAGTGGTGTTTCTTTCATCAGGGTCTTCGTTGTCTTTATCCCGTGACAGATCAATGATCACACTGGCTCTTTGCCCGATCATCTTACAGTACTTAGGATCACCGTCTTCGTTAGTGTGAGCAATCGTCACAATGCCCACATTTAGTTCCGCTGACAGCTTAGAAAGCCTTACGCTTAGGTCTGCCAGCATTTCTTCTTTGTTAGCCTCAGAGCGTCCAGCCACAACGTCTTGGATGGGTTCAAAGAATACATACTTGCACCCACATGCCTGACTAAAGAAACGTATCTGATCACATAGTTCATCAGTACCCTGCCCATCACCTAAGTAGAACTGGTAGAAGTTCTCATCCTTGGTTATGTTCTTGATTGCAGACAGTACGTCTTCGTGGCGTCCTTTATCATCTATCAGATCACGCCGCGTTAGATTGTCACTTAGTTCATAAGACACAAGACCCAACAGAGAACGTAGCTTGGTCTCTTCTAAGTGCCATGCAGCAATAGGAACCTTACGCTGTAGCATGTTGTATTCCAAGAAACGCATAACCTCAGTTTTACCAATTCCTGTAGGTGCTTTGATCACTGTAAAGTGACCCTGCATCAAGCCCAAGATTTTATCGTCCAGATCAGTTATACCTGTAGGTACATACGTATGGTCAGGTGTATCATTATACAACGACAGAAACTGCTCTGACGTATTTAGAATATTCTCAGGTGTGTACTTAGCAGCATTCCACCATGCACTCTTGAACTCCGCATGTGCATTATCCTGTAGGAACTCATTAGCATCCTTATACTTGTCGTGTGGTACTCGGTACACCTTGTTAGGAAACAACTTAGCTACACGATCAGCTAAGGCATTACCAGTCTCATCGTTGTCTACTGACAGAATGATCTTTTGGAAGCTGTCTAGCCACTCCTTGCAATTTTCCCACAGCTTCTTAGAAGGCGCACCAGACGGCAGTGATACAACTGGGTTGATGTAACTGCTTTTCATCATCTGTGCCACTGACAGGGCATCTAGTTCCCCCTCTGTGATGGTTACGTTCTTAGAGCAACCAGCAGTAAACATGTTCATGCCGAACAGTTCATCACCCTTGAAGCCATTCTTAGCGTAGAACCCTTTCTCTCGCAGGGTACGTACCTTAATTCCACCGCTGGGGTATACATATTCCTGACGGTCACTAAATGTAAGTACCTTAAAGTCTTCCATAGTACGGGCATTAATCCCTCGTAGGGGGGTGTAACGACCACCCTCATTGCTCTCCATTCTCTTTGGTGTAAACGACATTACATTCTCCTTATCAAAATCTGTTAGTGGATACTTGGACCCCACCCAATCAAAGTAACGACCACCTTTAGATGGATATGACTTATGACAAGAGTGACAGCGACCAAACCCATCTGTGTTGTAACTAAAAGCATCAGACGATCCACAGTCCTCATAGGGACAAGGTTGATGCGGTATTTCTTTATTCATACTTACCTCTTTTATTACTATAATATTATATTCCCTAAGAAGACCTCTGTATTTACCTATAGCAACTTAATTTAGAATGTCGCAACCAAGACCACTAAAACTTCATACTGTTTGTGACATTTATGACACACTTCCTTAACCTCTTCTCCACTGATTGCCTAGAGACGCCAGCATGGTCTGCAATTTCTACTGTGGGGGTACTCAACAGGTAGTAGTTACTAAACAATTCCCAATCACTGTCGCTAAGAGTTTCCCTTGCCACCCTAATTATGTCGATTAGATTTCTCTTGCCTTCATATATCGTAGCTGCATCAGATTCCTCGTCAGCTTGGTCGGTATTTTGACCCATTGGAACGGCGGTGGAATGCACAGCTAAGTCTAACATGCCTAGTCCCTCCTTGCTGTAAGTGTGGTTCCCTTCGTGACCCCTAGACAGAGACCGCGACAGGTCACTTACAGGCACCGTTACAGGCAGGGTCTTAAGGTTTAGGTAGTCGTGCATAGCGCGGTTAGCCATACGCCTCAGATTAGCCCCGTGCGTGTTCCCCTGATCCACTTGTTCTAAGCACTCCAACATTCCCTCGGACACCAGATCGTCAAAGTGGTTTGGTGCATTGTACTTGTACGCGATTGAACGACACATCTTCATCATTTCTTCAGTGTTCATCTGCTACTCCTTTACATTTACTCATCTATAAGTGCCACCCATGATACAGGAAACAGGTCTTCCATCTCTAAACTTATAGCCCGTGCCACCTCTTGTGTCTCTGCCTGTGTGTCCTCTTTACACCTTAGCCTACACATATCAGCAAAGGCATCTAGTGACCCTGACCAATACCATTCAGTCATGGTGCTTTGTGGCAACACCATACGTGCTTGCTCTGGACAGATACCACTAGACAATAAGTCTTGGTAAGCAGCTAGGCAATACCCTTGAACCTTTAAAGCACCGACAGGTACAGACTCTACAGCACCAGCACTACCCTGCTTCTTATCGTCAGCCCTACCACGCCACTCATCAGGCTCATAGAACTCAGGCTTATCATCCACATACCTACGACTGATCTCATTCCAACGTAAAAACTTATGCTTGACTAGTTGTCTAGCTACAAAGATAGGTGCCTTGATATGAAAACTAGCAAAGGCATGACCAAAGGGTGACATGTGCTTATGCTTGGCTAGGTACTTGATTAGCTTGGTGTCACGTTCCCTTAGTGTACGGCCATCCCCCGTATCACTATCTAACTCTTTAGACCAATTCCACAGGCTCTCCTTACCAAAGGATACACGTGCTGCGTTGACTACAGACAGGTCACTGCCCATGTGATCTATGTGTGTTACCTTAATCATCTGATACCTCCCAAGACTCTACCCAATTTTGACCCCGCTCATATATTCTATTTAAGTTCGAAGCTACCTTAATTGCACGTGCCTCTGTATTGTAACAACCTTGCAAATTCGTCTCTAAGGTACGGTCTTCCAACTCATATTTTTGCCAAACCAACCATATATATCTCATAGTCCTGTACCTTTCCACAACCGCAACTGTGCCTTCAGCTTATGGTTCTCTTCTAGTAGACGCTTGGCCTCTTTCTCCCACAGATCAGCCTCACGCTTGATGACATGGTAATCCTCTTTGCACTTGTCTAGGGTTTCCATCCACGTTTCTCTGTCTATCATGTTAACCTCCTAATTGATCTATGTGTATCTCACAAATGATCATCTTGTTCTTGTTCAATTCTCTGCCCTTACGTAACTCTTTCAGAGCATCTTTAGCCACCTTCTGGTCATGTTCTATCTGATCTATCTGATCTTGCAGGCTGTTGTTCCTGATCTTTAAGGTGGCCTTCTGAACAGCCCAATATTCTATCTCTTGCTCAACACTTCCCATTAGTAATCCTCTACCATTGTGTAAAACATATGATCGCCCAGCTTGCCATCATAGTCATAGAACTTATTCCAGTAGGGGCTGACAGCCGTTGTGTGGTAGTGAGTCGAGGTGATGCCTAGCCCATACCCATTAAGTACCTCAGAGGCCACCAGAATGGCTCTTATGACAGCCTCCTGCTCTGATTCCTTAAGGAAGTCATCTGACTTTCCATCGTGGGTGTACGAGAACTGTTTAAACTGGTTAATTACCTCGCAGGCATCATCAGGATACCTATCACTCTGTACCCTGTTTAAGATTACCTCCGCCACAGCCAATTGTCCGTCAACTGGCTGGTTTCTGGCCTCGTAGAATATCGCCGCAGATAGGCACAAAATGGTTAGCATAGAAGTCCTTTCCCCCGTTCTTTTCCTTACGGGTGTTAACATTCTTTTTCTTGTCAGGTATCACTTGGCTGCGAAACTTAGGGTCTTTTAATTCCCTCGCCACGGGGTTGATCTTGTGCACCTTGTCAGTGCGTTTTCTCAAAGGCTTTTGAGGCCCACGTATAATCATCATTCCATTGCTCCTCTACACATGCGGTCCCAGTCATCAGGGGTAAATCCTGTGATTAGAAACTCGCGTTCATTGGCACTAAGATGGGGCATAGCATCTTGTATGGGCGTACCATTGTCCCAATCATCCAACTGCTCGGCTGTTATGTCTAAGTCCCACCGATTAGTATGCCCCGTTACAGGGCTAACTCTTTGCATAATCATACGATCTCTTCTCCCATTGTAAAGACGTGGCGACCATCAGCTTTAAAGGCCAGCACACGATTTAGTTTAAAGCACTTGTATCCCTCGGACGTTTTGAGGGTAACGTAGCCATTGGCCTTGAGAGCGGTTGCTACGATCTGGCCCCGCTCATTTCCCTTGAGGCCCTTAACCACATTCATGCGGCCATTATACACCCGCACCTCATCGTCTTTGGTGAGGAACTTGACTGTAACGAAGTTGTTCTGATTTTCGCCTAATATGTTTGCTACCATGTTCATTGGAAGTGTCATATTATATTCTCCTGTAGGGGTTATCGGGTTAGTTTGTATTGTCTTTATGGACTGATTCGCTCTGACTGTCAACCCTAAAAGTTAGGCTCACCGTTACTGTCAAACACAACATCATCCCGCACCCACATCACATTGTCCTCTTTAACAAAGTCAAGGTCTGTAAAAGCTGGGGTCTTGTGATCCAAAACGCCCATCATACGCAGTTCGCGCTCTAAGTCTTCGCTCATGGGTAAACCCCCAATCCATCCTTGTTTTCTTTTATCCACCATACCAACTTGATTTTACCGTCAAGCAGCACCCTAAATGATTTGTCTAACGCCTCGTCAGTATAATCGCCTGTCTCATGCAAGTGGTTAAGTGCGGCCTCAACTGATTCCAGCGCAGCCTCTGCTCGTACAACAGCTTGCATATGGTTTCTGTGTATGGCGCACTCAGGACAACCACAAAAGTCCTCAAGTGCATTCTCTATCTTTTCTTGTATGCTAGTCATTCGTTATCTCCCATTAAGATGTCTTTTAACTGATTCTCACTAAGACCTACATAACTCGCTAACTGGCGAATTGTCAAGTCTGGGTTTTCATCATAGTAATCACAAATATCTTGGTCAGTCATATGTTCTCTCCCTCTGGTCTGATTCTCTTGTCTCACATTATTGATTGGGACACAAGCACTTTCTCGTTTTTTGTGTTGTTGAGACAAACGCAGCCCTTGCAGTCTTTAGGGGCTTAATCTCATTAGGGCGAAACCCTGCGAACTCAAATGTAGGTGCCTTATACGGGTTATACATAATGTCGCGGCCACTCTGCATCACGATCTCTTGACCGCCATTCATGTCCACCCATGTTCCTCGCATAACAGCATGTACATTCTTTTTCTTTTCTCTCAGCACCCGCTGACGGCCAGCCTCGGACACCTTAAAGGTAACGTCTTCCAAAAGTACCTCATCACGATGGGCAATCACTAATCTGCTTTTGGCGCAGCGCACTGAGAAACATTTACGGTGCAAATTAAAGTATACATCTACTAACATTTTATTCTCCATTGATTCGGTTGGCTTGCCATTCTTATGCTTCATTCCCTTGGTGGGGTCAAGCGTTAAATTATCTGCAGTAATCGCAATCTGATTTATCACACTTAATTTCCCCTGAGGGGGTATCAGAGAGGTTTTCAATTACCTCAGCAAACCATTTGTTATCCTCATCCTTTTTATAATTCGTTGGCGGCAAGGTCTTATAAGCCTCTTCAAGTTCTGGTCTATACTCAAATTCGTCAACACAGTTTTTCAAATGTTTGAGAAACTCTTGCCATGTTTCCTCCCCTTGATCTGGTGCCCACTCTGCAAAAACACAAGTGTTTGAGCCGTCATAAAACCAACCCTCTTTCATTGCTATATCTACCATCAACATGCCGTAGGTGTCTACCTCAAGTATCTTTGCCATTCGACGTTTGCCTAGTGCTTTTTTAATTGCGTTTGTGTAGGTCATAGTGAATCTCCATAGGTTAAAAGTTAACTTAGAATCACCTTACTAATTTCCACTGAGGCCGTCAACCCCTTATTTCCACGGGGGGGGTATAGAATTGGTTCTTTATTTCCACGGGAGGGGGTCTCGGATGAGACAACCTTTAGCCGGTGCGACCCATACTAAAGTATGTCAAGCTATCAAAAGTATATGATTCGGTGTCTTTTGATTATCGAAAGTATGTCAAGCTATCAAAAGTATTGATTCGGGTCTCATTAGTATGTCAAGGTCAATTAAGTATATGATTCTATCTCTTTTGATTATCGAAAGTATAGTCAAGTGCAATTATGATACGAATCACTAGCATAAGTATAGTCAAGTGCAATTAAGATACGAATCGGTGTTATAAGTATAGTCAAGAGCGCATTCGACACCGAATCACAGGAACCCTGTCAAAGTGTGATAAAAATGTCACACATTGAGTCCTGCCGTCGATTCCACCTTTTGCGAACGATTCTCACAGAATCACCCCGTGCACCTATTGGCTAAAATTAGAATATAGGACTCGCGAGTGATTCGCAAGCCCTTATTTCGTTTTTATTTTAGTAGTTCGTACCTCAATAACCTCCTTTCACGCCCCGCCTCATGTTCGCGCTTTATTGTGTCGAATGCATCGCATTGCATCGGTGTAAGTGCCATGATTGCAAACGGGTGTTTGTCTGCGTAATCAATTAACTTTTGCGCGTTGCTCGCGATTGGCGCGGTGTAGTATTTATCGAGTAGTTTTAGCATCGTCTTTTCCTTGTTTGCTTTTGATGTCCCATTTTTAGGATGATTCGCATGTAGAGTCAACAAAAATCTTTGTTCATGGTTTGTTCATGTTTTGTTCCCCGTTCATGGTTTGTTCACCTTTTGTTCTTTTTTTGTTCTATGTTCATGGTTTGTTCACGTTTTGTTCTTTTCCCGGCCGAGGAAACATTTGTTCACTATCAGGAAACAGGTACAGATCGGCTCTAGGAAACATTTGTTCACTATCAGGAAACAGGTCCAGATCGGCGCCCGGAAACATTTGTTCACTATCAGGAAACAGGTCCAGATCGGCTCTAGGAAACATTGTTTCATCAGGTGAATTTCAACGCAGACCCCGATTTTAGCGTCATACAAGCGATTTAGGGGGTTTGCTCACAACAACCCATAAAATCCCGACTCCGCATTCTAACGCGATTTAGCCTATTTTCAGAGGTGTTTTTGGACCTATACATATATATGCAAAAGAAACGGATATTTTATTTTGCTTTTGTTGTTTTAGGGGCTGGACTCCTTTTGCGAATCATCCTAAGAATGGGACACCAACAACGAAACGGGTCGCAACGGCCCCACAATTTAGGATTTTATAATATGGCTTATGTTTGGGTATCTTCATATTCGCGCTGGGATAAAGAAACATCACGTTTTGAAGATCAGTTTAAAGAATACTTTAGTTCGCATAAAAAGGCTGTTGAGGCAGCTACCTACTCTTGCAAAATTATGGATGACATCGACCCTGATGTAACGCGAAACAACACATATTCTACCGTGACATCTGGCGGCAAATTATCGCGTCACTACTATATACATCGGGAACGTATGGGCTAGAGTCTAGTAATTAGGGGGCGGCAAGTTTCGCCCTCATTTTACTACACTTTTAATCAACTAATGGAGTCTCACATGTATCAAGTAAATTATGGCATCGCCCAACGTCCCACAGGTTCAGATTTCGCATTCGTACCATGCGCTGAATTTAAGCCTATGACTTTATCAGACGCTCAAGTTTGTGTCGCCGTCATGCGTAAAAGCGGACATGATGTTGTCGCAATTAATATCAATACGGTATAAGGAGTCGGGACATGGCAAGCGTAGGAAAAACATTCACCATATATCGGGGTCCAAGCCTAATTGATGGAACGCCTATTGTGGTATGGTTTCAGCAGTCTTCTAAGAACGGTAAAACGGGAGGCATGGCGCAAACGTTTATCCAAGCGGATGGCTTGCATGCTGATAATATCGGGAAAGATGTTTCACCGCTTGCCATGTCACGGTCTGGCGGCGACAAGTCTTACTGTGGTGATTGCGTACACCGTGGGACGCCAAACGATAATGAGAAGGGACAAGCGACTAACAGAACGTGTTATGTGCTTTTAATGTACGCACCAACGGGAAAGCATAACGCATACATGAGGGGTTCATATGAAGAACGATTAGGACACGCGAATCTTGTAGACTTAGGACGTGACCAGCTTGTTAGACTTGGTGCATTCGGTGACCCTAGTGCTGTACCGTCCTATGTATGGGAAAGCCTTTTGCAAGAATCCGCTGGCCGTACTGGCTACACACACGCCGAACGGAATCCCATGCCCGAAAATCTTATGTCTAGCGCTGATACGCTTGCACAAGCGCGGGGCATGTGGGCAAGGGGAGAACGTACATTCCGAGTCACTAACAATCTAAAAGACATTGTGAAGGGGAAGGAAGTGATCTGTCCCGCGTCACATGAAGCAGGTCAAAAGACGACTTGCGATAAATGCAAGCTATGCTCAGGCAATGCAATCAAGGCTAAGTCAATTGTCATAAAAGCACACGGCACTAGTGCCAAGAAATATACGGGAGTTACAGCATGAAAACGGCAACCAAAGCGATTATAGACGCTCTTATCACATTGTTACTTGTTGCGGCTAACATTGCCCTGATATTCTCTTTTGCCGCTTATGTGTACTATACAGGGGGGATTCAATAATGCTTTCATATCACACACAAACATTCGCCCAATTGGTGGAAAGAACTGCATCACAATGCGGCGAGTCTGATTCATATCGCCTGCGCGGATACCGTCCAAGATATGTGAATGCGAGAGGCGAGTCCGTCGAGATACTGGAAAGAGACTCGGCAATGTATCGCGATTACTTGAACGCATGGAATGACAACGAATCCATAGGCGATTTCATAGAGTACACCTAAAACTAGCGCCACAGAGCGCCGACTCTGGTCTCTACCATATGGTAGGGGCCTTTTTTATTTTGTGTTGTTGTACGGGGCTAAAATCGGGGCGTGTGTCAATTCTGTGTGTGTATCTATATCATGGGCTTACATGGGATTCCGTGTGACTAGATACTGATTCGCATT
>Ga0209198_1000315_pt1 | contig 45942 bp, 34 predicted proteins | sample COGITO_mtgs_1105_2_FD_184804 | JGI IMG/M metagenome (GOLD analysis project Ga0209198, IMG submission 184804) | Pelagic marine microbial communities from North Sea - COGITO_mtgs_110519 (SPAdes) (version 2) | ecosystem: Environmental > Aquatic > Marine > Epipelagic ...
TGCAAGGTTTGGGATATATGCATTCTGATTTAGGTGGGTTTGCAGGTGCAAATTTAGATGATAATCTATATACGCGTTGGTTGCAATATGGTGTTTTTCAACCAATTTTTAGACCTCATGCACAAGATGATGTGCCAAGTGAGCCTGTTTTTAGAAGTGAAAAAGCAAAGAAATTAGCGAAAGAATCTATTGAATTACGTTATAAATTATTGCCTTATAATTACAATTTAGCATTCGAAAATAATCAAAAAGGAACGCCATTAATGCGTCCAATTTTCTTTGAAGAAGAGGATGAAAAATTAATGAGTAATTCATCTACATATCTATGGGGTAAAGATTTTTTAATCACACCAGTTTTAAAAGATTCTGTAAAAACGAAAGAAATTTATTTTCCTAAAACTGCAAATTGGTTCAATTTTTATACGGATGAAAAAGTTGAAGGCGGAAAAACAAAAACGGTAAAAGTTGAAGAAAATTCTATTCCAACCTATGTAAGAGCAAGCGCTTTTATTTTAATGTCAGATTTAGTACAAACCACAGACAATTATAAAGCAGATAAATTAGAAATTCATTATTATTATGATGCTTCTATCAAAAAAAGTGAAAGAGAATTTTATAATGATAACGGTTTAACTGCAAATGCTTTTGAAAAAGATGAATTTGAAATTTTAGACTTTGAATCAGAAGTAACAAAACGTTTTTTAGAAATTGATTTTGACGCTCAATTTGGTGATAATTGGAAATCATCAGAAAAAGAAATTCAATTGATAATTCACAATATAAACTGGAACCCTAAAAAAATAAAAGTAAATGGTAAAAGAATACCAATTTCATCAAAAAATAATAGACTTAGCATTCCTTTAAATTGGAATACAAACAAAGAATTAAAAATTAAAGTATCATTAAAATAACTGTTGATTATGAATAAAAAAAAATCTCTTATAGTTGCAGCCATTTTATCAATAATAGTTGGTTGTACACCAAAAAAAGTATCAGAAAAGAAAATATTGGAACAAGAAAAAGTAGGTAAAGTTGTAGTTTATCAGGTTTTTACTCGTTTGTTTGGGAATACAAATACCACGAATAAACCTTGGGGAACTATTGAAGAAAATGGAGTTGGAAAGTTTAATGACTTTACTGACAAAGCGTTATCAGAAATTAAAGATTTAGGAATTACGCATATTTGGTATACAGGAGTTCCACATCATGATGTAATTAGAGATTACACAAAATTTGGTATTTCTAATGACGATCCAGATGTTGTAAAAGGAAGAGCAGGTTCTCCTTATGCGGTAAAAGATTACTATAACGTAAACCCTGATTTGGCTGTAAATATTGAAAATCGATTAGAAGAATTTGAAGCTTTAATTAATCGTTCTCATAAAACCGGATTAAAAGTAATTATTGATATTGTTCCAAACCATGTTGCAAGAAATTATAAAAGTATTTCTAATCCTGAAGGAACTAAAGATTTTGGTGAAGAAGACAATAAAAGTGTTATTTATGATGTGAATAACAATTTTTATTACACTCCGAATGAAGCTTTTGAAGTTCCAGATTTCTTAAATAATTATACACCTTTAGGAGGAAATGAAAACCCTTTGTCAGACAAGAAGTTTGATGAAAACCCTGCAAAATGGACAGGAAATGGATCACGCTCTACAAAACCTGATTTTTATGATTGGTATGAAACTGTAAAAGTTAACTATGGTATTTCATCAGAAGGGAAAAAAGATTTTGATGAATTACCAGTAGGTTTTGCAAACGAAGATTACAAAAAACATTTTGAATTTTGGCAAGATAAAACGGTGCCAAATTCTTGGATAAAGTTTAGAGATATTGCTTTGTATTGGTTAGAAAAAGGTGTTGATGGCTTTAGATATGACATGGCAGAAATGGTTCCAGTAGAGTTCTGGAGTTTCATGAATTCAGCTATTAAAATGAAAAATCCAGATGCTTTTTTATTAGCAGAAGTATACAATCCTAAAATGTATAGAGATTACATTAAAAAAGGAAAAATGGATTATTTGTATGACAAAGTTCAGTTGTATGATACAATTAAACATGTAATGCAAGGTCATGGATTAACAGATAATATTCCTCCAATTCTAGAAGATTTAAAAGACATAGAACATAATATGTTGCATTTTTTAGAAAATCATGATGAACAAAGAATTGCAAGTCCAGAATTTGCAGGAAATGCAGCTAAAGCCAAACCAGCAATGGTAGTTTCTGCAACAATTTCTACCGCACCAACGATGATTTATTTTGGCCAAGAATTTGGTGAAGATGGATCTGAAAATGCAGGTTTTGGAGCTCCTTCAAGAACTTCAATTTTTGATTATATTGGTGTTCCTTCCTTTCAAAGATGGGTAAATAATAAGCAATTTGATGGCGGACAATCTACCACAGAAGAATTGGCTTTAAGAGATTTTTACAAGCGTTTGTTAAATTTTACAATTTCTTCTGAAGCTTTAATGGGAGAGTATCAAGATATACATCATTATAATCGTCAAAATTCTGAATGGTCTAATGATAAAATTTTGTCTTATGTACGTTGGTGTGAAGATGAAAAATTAATTGTCATATCTAACTTTAATGCAGATAATACATATGGTTTTGATTTAAGTTTGCCAGAAGATATTATTGAAAAATGGGATTTAAAAGAGGGTGAGTATCTGTTAGAAGATCAATTATATAAAGAGTATGCTACAACGTTGGTTGTTAAAAATAAGCAAGCAAAATTTAGAGTAGATGTTAAACCATTAGAATCTTTCATCTTGAAAATTCAGAACTAAAAAAAAAGTATTTCGTATGAAAAATATCATTTTTATTATCAGTTTAATAGCTTTTATTAGCTGTCAAGAAAAAACATCAACAAAAAAAATAGTAAAAAAGATGGAAGCTAAAGAGTTTGTTTGGGAAGGAGCAAATATCTATTTCTTGCTAACAGATCGTTTTAATAATGCAGACACCTCTAATGATATCAATTTTGATAGAACTAAAGAAGCAGGTAAATTACGTGGTTTTGAAGGTGGAGATATTAAAGGAATTACTCAGAAAATAAAAGAAGGATATTTTACCAAATTAGGAATTAATGCCATTTGGATGACGCCAATTGTAGAGCAAATTCATGGTGAAACAGATGAAGGAACTGGCTTATCTTATGGGTATCATGGTTATTGGACAAAAGATTGGACAAATATTGACCCAAATTACGGTACTAAAGAAGACTTAAAAGAATTGGTTGCAATTGCACATAAAAACGGAATTAGAGTTCTGTTAGATGCTGTTATAAACCATACAGGCCCTGTTACAGAAAAAGATTCTGTTTGGCCTAGTGATTGGGTAAGAACTGGTCCTCAGTGTAAATATGATAATTATGAAAATACAATTAAATGTACACTTGTAAAAAACTTACCAGATATTAAAACAGAAAGCAATGAAAATGTAGCATTGCCACCTCAATTAATTGAAAAATGGAAAGCAGAAGGCCGTTATGAGCAAGAAGTAAAAGAGTTAGATGCCTTTTTTGAAAGAACAGGACACTCAAGAGCGCCACGTTTTTACATTATGAAATGGTTGACTGATTATATAACAGAATTCGGAATTGATGGTTATAGAGTTGATACGGTGAAACATACAGAAGAATATGTGTGGCAAGAATTTAAGCAAGAATGTGATTTTTCTTTTGCAGAATACAAAAAAAATAACGCTGACAAAGTGTTAGATAGTAATAATTTTTACTTGGTTGGAGAGGTGTATAATTATGAGATTTCTCATGGAAAAGCATATGATTTTGGTAACAAGAAAGTTAATTATTTTGATAAAGCATTTAATAGTTTAATAAATTTTGAAATTAAATGGAATGCAAAACAAATGTCTGAAAAAGAGGTGTTTCATAAATATGATACCATTCTTCAAAACGATTTAAAAGGATATGGAGTATTAAACTATATGACGTCTCATGATGATGGACAGCCTTTTGATAAAGAAAGAAAAATGCCTTATAAAACGGCAACGATGCTGTTATTAACTCCAGGAGCTTCACAAGTATATTATGGAGATGAGTCTGCAAGAGATTTAACCATAGATGGCACTGTTGGAGATGCAACTTTACGTTCTTTTATGAATTGGGATGATGTTAAAAACACTAACGAAACCAAAAAAATATTAACTCATTGGCAAAAAACAGGTCAGTTTAGAGGTAATCATATGGCCGTTGGAGCAGGAAAGCACAAATTAATTTCAGAAGAAAATGGTTTGATTTTTTCAAGAGTTAAAAATAAAGACAAAGTAGTTATTGGAATCAATTTACCGAAAGGTAAAAAAGTAATTAAAATTTCTTCTGTTTATAAAAATACAGATAAGTTATTTGATTTCTATTCTAAAAAAAAGGTGATTATAAAAGATGGTATAGCTTACTTGGATTCCCCCTATGAGTTTATTTTGATAGAAAAAATGAAATAAAAATTATGAAGAATATAAATAAATTTATAATCAGTATAGATAATTCTACTTGTAATAAAATTAGGCAAAGTAAAAGTGATGCTGAATGCAGAAGATACTTAAGAGAGATCTACTCTAAGCAATTAAATTTAACCATAGTTAACCAACAACGTGAACTGTTAGAGGCTTTCGCTGATGAATTTAATGATAGTGCAGATACTTATATTTTAGAAGGAAGGATTGTTACATTTTTAAAAGCCTTTAATTGTGGCTAACTATTTATATCACTATCAGTATTCCCTTGTGCTCCATTTTATAGTTTGGTTTTTGTCTGTTTAGTGAATTGTAGATTTTACAATTGGATTTTTCAAAGGCGTTAGACTTAATTCTTAAAGGGTCCAAGTTGGATTGAAATTCACAAAAATAGATATCGAGTCTGTGTTAGATTTTTGTGCTACAAAATCCTATGAATTACCATTAAATGCAGGTTTTGTGTTTGAACTAAAAACATCTTCCTTTTTTTAAATAATATTCAAATAAACCTTGCAAAACTTAAAAACTATCGTATATTTGCACTCGAAATCGCGGGATAGAGCAGTAGGTAGCTCGTCGGGCTCATAACCCGAAGGTCATTGGTTCGAGTCCAATTCCCGCTACAAAGGAGTAATCAGAAATGGTTACTCTTTTTTTTTGTTGTAAACTCAAGTATACAGGGGTTTAAGCTTGTATTGGTTGAGTGTTAAACAGTTGATATTCTTAACTTTTTATTTAAAAACTAACAAGGTTAAAAATCAAATATACACAAAACTGACAGTAAAAACAGCTTAAACTGACAGTAAAATTGACAGTAAAATGCTTATAATTTCTCAAAGATTATTAATCAGACACACTTCTATAATCTAACCAGCGCACAACAGACACTTTATTGGTCTTGAATAGTTTGTCAATATTTAAATCTTTAGGAATAACGTCTTTGTAAAGTTCTCTAACTCGCTTTATTAGTCTATCCTTAACCATTTGGGTTTTATTTTCAGTAGTGAGTATACAGTCGTGAATAAGTAACGCGAACATATCCTCTGGTAGATTCTTATAAACCTCAACAAATACCTTAGCTTCTGCAGATTGTCCTCTATGGCTTACTTTCTTGTACCCCTCATTAAACTTAATGTTGTCTATCCATTTTATTAGTTCTGGCAGTAGTGCTTTTAATTCTTTATAAAGTTTTGTTGGCTTATATTCTCCGTTAAAAGTCATCAGAATTCCTTTCTTCATTTTCCCGTAATTCATATCTCTAAGCACTTCAGAGTTATTTTCTAAATGCTTATATACATTACCATTAGCTACTAACTCAAGACACTTATTGGCTTCTTCACTCATACTGCCTAAAGACCTAATCCACTCTAGAATTAGAAGAGACGGCTGAGCGGACGCCATATCCACTTCATAGATTAACTCATCGCTTTTTGTTACGCATATCTTTCTAATTAATCTGGGCATAGATGCTCCTATGTGATAAACCCTACCGATTTGATTAATTATTGGCTGAAAGAAGATTGGCAATTCATAAAGCTCGTTTAGGTTATTTGTTTTATTAAGAGTCCTAAAGGCTTTGAAATAGGCTTCGTACTTGTTTAATCGTTGTTGTATGTTGTCATCTCTCCACACTAAAGTGCCGTGCTTTAAAGGTGAGTGTTTCAGTGGAAAATCTAACAGATATGCTGCTGGATTATTGGTTAGCTGTATCTTTAACGTATTACGGTTTATCTTGTCGAGTACTGGATTGCTTTCAGACTCTTTAGCTAGTCTTGCATTAAACTCTTTTAGCTTATTTCTGAAAGCTTTACTACTAACCTCAACCATTTTGTAGTCTCCCTCGTTAAGATTCTTTTTTAGCGCATAGGATTTTGTAAACTTACCGCTTGAGTACTTCTCGTTTATATAGACTATCTCAATATCTACCAATGCATTTATTATACTATTGTACTTATTTCCTATACTTTCCTTAAGTGTTTTTGAGTGGATATTTACGAGCTCTCCAAGTCCTTTCTCGCTCTTAACCTGACTTTTGATTATATGAGTAATAAACCAGTTACACTTATCTATAAACAGCCTCTTATAATGCTTAGAGACAATGCTAGAATAGTTCTGATGCTTTTGTAGCAACGACTCTAAATTACGGATGGTATATAGCTTCATTCTAATAGTATTAGACGCTAAAGTTAATCAAAGTGGACCACATATGAGAGTGCTATGCAAGTGGACTACATATGAAAGAATAGAAAATAGTACTGTATTCATTAGTGGTGCTATTTGTCCGGTTGTGTAGTAGGTAATACAAATGCAACACATATGCCTATACTATAGTGGTAATTAGTATATGGGAGATGTTTTCTAACAAAGAAAACTAAATAGATAGTCGATAATCATATAGTCTTTATTATTATGGTCTAGCTATATCGAGTTCTAGTAAGTAGGTTAGACTTAAATTTATTATATATGAAAAAATTACTTTATTTATTGCTATTATGTTTACAGAATATGGTTTGTTTCAATTGTCTGGCGTTAATTTAATATACACTCGTTTGTAAGCTTATAAAAAAAGATTATGAAACGTATATTTCTACTCTTACTTTCTACTAGTCAATGACTGTTACTGTAAACTCTCTATGCTCTGTAGTCTCTGAGCGTTCGGTTTGTAGTTTGGGGACTGTATAGTTTATGAGTATTCTAAGTAGTGCTATACGTTCACTGTTTGTTAGCTGGTCTGTATTAATGGTGTTTAATGTTTGTGTCGCTAAGTCGCTAAGCATTTCTCTTATTTCGCTAGAGTGTTTAGCCTTACCTCGTTTTGAGTTTTTACCAGCTTCTTTTGCTGTTTCACTATTAAATGGCATATGTTATATTATGTTAGTATAACTATATAACGAAAGAATTTTATTATTTGCAGTTTAGATATAGCTATTGCGTATACAGCTTTATGAGACGAATATGCTAGAAGATGTATGCTAGAAGATATATGCTAGCGAATAGACTAGACTAGAAAGTGTGTGTATGTACACACAACTAGAGACTAGCAGATGAATACGTTACTAGTTTCTACAGGCAAAGTTACAGCTTAGAGAAATGCAAACCTAGCAAAAGTTTTTAACAAAGGTATCGATGTATTAACAATGAAAATACGCTTAAATTCTAGGCATATCGGAGTCCTCTAGTTCAGGTATTTCTTAGCCTCTTAAGTACGTTATAGAGACGTTTATAGTCGAATGTCCCATAGCTTTCTGTAGCTTGGTTATAGAACCTGTTATTGAGTTGAAAATTGATTTGTTTATTTTTTTTTATCTTTGAAATGAAATAAAAATTATGAATAAATTAAAATTAACATTACTTTTTTTGTTTTCACTGCAATTAAGTTACTCCCAAGAAATAGTTCCATCAACTGGAGGCGATGCCACCGGAGCAGGAGGAACTTCTAGTTTTACTGTTGGCCAAGTATTTTACACAAGTAACACATCAAGTACAGGTTCTGTTTCACAAGGAGTGCAGCAAGCATTTGAAATTCAAACCTTGAGTAATCCTGGACTTTTAACGGTTCAATTAACAGCAGTTACCTATCCAAATCCAACAACAGATTATGTTGTGTTAAAGATTACAGACACAGCATTAGAAAACCTACAATACTCCCTCTTTGACCTAAATGGTAAAACTATTGTTAGCAAGAAAATCACAACATCTAGTACAGAGATTAATATGAGAAATTTCTCCATAGGAATGTATCTATTAAAACTAACCAAAAAAAATCAACCAATAAAAACGTTTAAAATAATTAAAAAATAATAGCAATGAAAAATCTTAATAAACTATTCTTCTTCTTTTTATTTACAACAGTTAGTGTCTTTGCTCAATCACCAGATAAGATGAGTTATCAAGCCGTTGTTCGAGACGCAAACAATACGCTTGTAGCCAACCAAACTGTAGGGATGCAGATAAGCATCTTGCAGAGTACCATAACAGGAACAGTTGTGTATACAGAAACCCACTCGGTAGATACTAACATAAACGGATTGGTAAGTTTAGAGATCGGTAACGGAAGTAGCTCAGATAACTTCAGTGAAATAGATTGGAGTGCAGGTCCTTACTTTATAAAAACTGAGACAGATCCAACAGGGGGCAGTAGCTATACCATAACAGGAACAAGTCAATTAATGAGTGTTCCATTTGCAATGTATGCAAAAACATCTGGTGATGGTATTACTACAGAACAATCAGATGCTATTGAGACAAATACAGCTAAGACTTCTATGGTTTTAGGAACAACAGCTGAAACTGCATTAGCAGGAGACACTCCTACAATTACCACAGTCCAATCGGATGCTATTGCTGCAAATACAGCTAAAGTAGGTATTACAACAGAACAATCCGATGCGATAGTGGCTAATACTGCTAAGACAGGTATCACCTCAGCTCAATCCGATGCTATTTTGGTTAACGCCGCAAAACAAGGATACACAGAAGCCTTGGTTTCTGCCAATGCAGATGTTGCTGCAAATACAGCTAAAGTAGGATACACAGAAGCCTTGGTTTCTGCGAATACAGATGTGTTAGCTAATACAGCTAAAATAGGTATTACAACAGAACAGTCAGATGCTATTAATACAAATACAATAGCTATTACTGAAACTGTAAAGACTACTGGAGATCAAAGTATAGATGGTGCAAAAACATTTACTAACGAAACAACTCAAAATGGTGGTATAAAATTAGGTAATGATAATAAGATAAGATGGACTTCTGATGATGTTTATATAGCAGGAACAACTGCTGGTGATAATTTAAGCTTTGTACTTGGTGGACAAGAACAATTTAATATCTCTCAAACATTAATTACAGCTAATTTACCAATAGTTGGAAACTTAACCGGGGATGTAACTGGTGATTTGACAGGTGATGTAACTGGAAATGTAACTGGAAATGTAATTGGTGATGTAGTAGGAAACTTAACTGGTGATGTAACAGGAAACTTAACTGGGGATGTAACAGGAAACGTAACTGGTGACGTGTCTAGTAATTATGTAAATACACAAATACTAAAGTTACTTTCCCTCACAAATAGCGAAATTGATGCTTTGACACCAGAAGAAGGAATGTTGGTTTATAATGAAACTTTCAGAAAAATACAAATATATTCCCCAGGGTCTTCAAACATATCAAATACTCCTGTAGATAATTTCACTGATGGTGATGATTCTATAAGCCAAAGTTTTGTGAGTCTATATCAAGGAAATATTGAATCAATATCTGTATATGGGAAAATAACTGAACCTAGTGCATCTGATATTTTGCTTGATTTTGAGGGTTCAAATTTAACTTTAAATTCTAATTATTGGGAGTCACAGGTGGTTAATAATACTCAGTGGCATACATTTACTTTTACTACCCCAATTCCTGTAAATGCTAACCAGACTTATGAATTTATGTTATGGGGACCTGGCACTTGTAGTGGAAGAGTAGTTTTTGCAAAAAACAACTCCTTTTCGGGAGGTTCAGTAGTCAGTAGTGGGAGTTGTGGAGGTACTCCAGTAGGATTTGCCAATGGAGAAGATTTAGTGTTTATAATCAATTATGTAAATACAGGGGGTTTAAGTTGGAATAATTTAAATTAATTTTCTTAAAATATAACTTATTACAAATAAGTATTAATTGTCTTTACACTATATAAACCTTTGTGTTTATAAAAGTGAAAATGATTCTTTTTACATAATTTAAAACACACCCTAATCCCCAAGCATATTCTATTCTGCTTGTTCAATAATATCGTTCATTTATAGATATAGTGGTGTTGCACTTTGAAGAATAGCGGAAGTGGATGTCAAAATTTAAACAGCTCAATTAGATGATAATGTTTCAAACTAATTACTGTATCTTAGGCATATCCTCTTCCTTCAGTTCTGCTATCCCAAGTCCTCGTAAATAGGTTAAACTAACATTAATAGACGAATGTCCCATCGCTTTCTGTAGCTTGGTTATAGAGCCTGTTCTCTTAAAGATTTCTATTGCACCAGAGTGTCTAAAAGAGTATAGTGTTTGTCCTTGTTCAAGTGTACTTGATTGTCTCTTAAAACGACTCCAAAGGGTCTTAAAATAGTCTTGGTTTAGAGGTTGTTGTCTTCCAGAAAAGATATTATGATGAGGTTCTCCTTTTACAAGAAGTTCTCTAATATATGTTGGAACTGGAACGATTCTGTTTCTTCCAGATTTATTTCTATTACCAGACAAGTGAATGTATTTAAGGTCATCTGAAAAGTCAGACCAAGTAAGTTCTCTTATTTCACGATGAGGTCTTAAAAGGCATCCATAAGTCATTAGACAGCATAAATATAACTGCTTGTTATATGTTTTGATAGATTCAAGTATTTCATTGATATTATCAAAGGGTTTGTGAAGTGTAGAGGTTGGTTTCTTCAGCTTTATACTTTGAACTAAATGAGGTTTAAATTCAGCCAATAAAGGACTCAAAGTAGATTTTACAGTACGTTGTGTCTTTGCACTCCAATTAGGTCTTACAAGGAAGTTTTTAATGTGTGAGGGTTGTAATTTATCAAGAGTAAGGTTCTTTATTTGTTGTTCACTCTCATATCGTTTCCATAGGATAATAATGCGTTTAGCATCCTTTATAAAGCGTTCAGAACATCCTTGTTTTATCTTTACCTCAACACCTTGCTGAAGTGCTTTAATAACTGTGATAGGTGTTACTTTAACTAACTTTTTCTTTAGTTGAGGTCTCCAACCTTCTCTTAACTTTAATTCAAATGCAGCTTTGAGTAGGGTAGGATTGTCGATACATCTTAGTTTTATTTCAATAGCCTTCCCGTTCCAAAAGCGGTAACGTATGTTATTGTAATAAACATTAATAAATACTTGTTTTTTGTCTTGACCAATTGTTACATTAAAAGAGTTCATACTGTCAGTTATTACTGTCAGTTTTAAAAAACAAAAAGATAGTTATTTAGTATTTAACGGTTTGCAGTAGGTAGCTCGTCGGGCTCATAACCCGAAGGTCACTGGTTCGAGTCCAGTTCCCGCTACGAAGCTGAAAGGTAGATAAACGAACGGATTGTGTTAGCACAATCCGTTTTTTTTATGTCTTTAAATAACTTACTTTTACGTACCGTACACGAAAACGTACACGATTTCAAGATGATTCAACCCTATTCTAATCCTAAAATTTACACAGGAGGTGTCGATATTTTAGGATGGTCAAAACTCTCAAAAGCGCAGAAATCCGATGCTCTTTCTAAAGAATGGTATGTGTATTACTCATATCGAGATCCAAAATCAGATAGATTAAAACGGCAACCAAATATAAAAGCGGGTGCTAATCGTTACAAGACCAAGAGTGAGCGATTGTCATTTTTACGTGTAATGCAGCAAAGTCTTTCGGATTTATTAAGAGCAGGGTTTAATCCATATAGTGATAACAGCTTGTTGGAGAAACAGTTTTTTGGAAAGGATATACCCGAAGAAAAACCGGCTATAAGTAACCAGAACCAGACCGAAGAACAACCAAAGTTGGATGAGAATAAAGTTGTTGAAACGGAACTTGAAGTAATTTTAGTTTCAGAGGCTTTTAAAAAGGGATTGCAAATAAAGAAAAGTACTTTAGGTACGAGTACTTTTACGAGATATCTGAGTAGAATCAATCAGTTCGAAAAATGGTTGATTGAAAAGAAATTGGCTGATAAACCCATAACTGATATCACGAAAAAGATAGTAATAGAATATTTAAATAGTGTTTTGGAAACTACAAGCGCAAGAAATAGAAATAATGCGCGTGGGGTTATCAGTTCTTTATTCAACACTTTAGAAGATAACGAGATTATTCCCGAGAACTTTGTAAAAAAAATCTACGTTTTAAAGGCAAAGACCAAACGGAATAAAACATACACACCTAAACAAGAAAAAGACATTTATGAGTATATGGGCCAATACGATCCTATACTATTATTGTTTGTTCAATTTGTCTCTTATAATTTTTTACGTCCAATAGAAGTCTGTAGGTTAACAATAGAGGATATAGATATTGAGGACAGAAAAATATATCTCAAAGCCAAGAATAAATTGGTAAAGATTAAAATCATTCCAGAGATGTTATTATCGAAAATTCCAGATTTGTCAAAAATAAGCAAGAAATATTTTTTATTTACTCCAGACAAGATAGGAGGAGAGTGGGATGCAGATGAAAACAATAAAAGAGATCGTTTCTCCAAGAGGTTTAAAGTTGTAAAAGATCATTTTGGTTTGGGAGTTGATTATGGACTGTATAGTTTTAGACATACTTTTATAACCAAACTATACAGAGAGATTAGAAAGGATTATTCTGTGTTCGAATCAAAAAGTAGATTGATGTCTATAACGGGCCATACGACAATGGTAGCGTTAGAACAATATTTGCGAGATATTGATGCCGAATTACCTGAGGATTATTCAGTATTATTAAAACGTGAATAAAATTATGTCAAAGTATTTTGGATTTCTAGATAAGGAAGAGTTCACGACTTGGGAAAAGAAAAAGCAAGTTGATTATTTGTCTTCGGAAAAAGCGTGTTATTGGTCGAAGATAGTTAAAGTTTCGATGAATGAGAATGTATTGTTTGGAGATTTGAATGAAGCAAAACTTGTATTCAAGCCAAGTAATGAAACGATTGAAAAATTTCATGAGTTTATCCTCACGAAATATGACCTATTAATTTCAAATAGTTTCATTACTTTTTTTAGAGATTTTAATAATAGTGTTTTCGGTTTAGACAAAGAAGAACAAAAAAGAGTTGCCCTAAAGAGATTTAATATAATTTATAAAAAGGTTGACGTCTCTCAATTTGAAATTATAGAACGTAAAAAGGAATTGGGAATTATTGAGGATATTAAAAACAGTAGTCACTTCCAAAAATTGCATCAAATACGCAGTGCAAAAAGAATAGAACTTTGTCCATTACCCATTGCAATGGAATATTTTTATGGTAATGAATTATTTTTTGATTCTGAAACCTTCAAGAATTTAGATCTCTTTAAAGAAGTAATCAGTTTTGAAACAGACCTTAAAATTTTGGTCAATTTGAATAATCGTTATCAATTTGAAGATGATTATTATTTTAGTGAATCTGGAACTTTGAGAAATCTCTATAAGAAATATGATCATATCTTTTTAACATTTGAGACTTTCAAATGGACACATAAATCCATTTCAAATTTTAAGGAAATTATACCATCGCAAATTGATAGCCTTTATCAGGCGCTCCTAGATTTAGAATTAATAGCAAAGCATAAATCGAATTTTCAAAATTATATTATTTCGGAGCAAAATATCGAAAGGTGCAAAATTAGGTCAATTGAAAAAGGAATTAATTTTGATCATGATGATAGAGTGCAAATTTTCACGAGAGATTTGTCGAAATAATCCGAATAAAAGTATCCCAAACGAGTTTAGGACATAATATTACGTTTTGGAACATAATAAACCATACTAGGGGCATTATAAAAACATCCGTAGACTAAACGCTTCAATTATTTTAGTAAAGAATAAAACCTATTCTTTATTAATGAATGCCAAAGTAGTATATCAAGTAGCCATGTCTCTGCCAATCGCAGAGCAAAAGGTGCTATTGCATATGCTGCAAAAAGAATTTGGCATTACTTCTAATACATTCAAAAAACAAAAGCAACCCGTTTTAACCAAAGAAGGGGCATATGCTTATTTGCTTAAAAATGTATTTAACAATAAAGATTAGCAACTATTTTTTTTAACCCAAAACATTAAATTTAATTGAATTTAATGTTTTACAAAAACAAAGTATTATGAAAATAGGTAATTGTAAGCATTGTAGTGAAGAATTTATTAAGACTAGAAAGGACAAGGTTTACTGCTGTCCGAGTTGTGTAACTATGGCGTGTTATGAAAGGAATGACTACAAATATGTTTCTGGAAAGTATGTGAAAGAAGGTGTTTCAAATCAGCATGAGGAAGTATCCAAGAGCACCGATAAAAAGAACAAAAAAATAGAGAAGAAACTTAATGGACTTGATAAAAAGTTTGATACGTTAAAGCAATTAATTGAGCAGGGGCAGAAAGCTACATCAGGATTGCTTACATCATCTTTAGGAGCGATACTAGCAAAAATTGCGGAGTATGCAGGGAAAAAATTGATTTGGCCTGGATCATTACCAGCCACTAGAGATGATATCAACGAATTAAAAAAACAAAATAATGAAATTAGTGAACAGAATAAAAGATTGAAAATGTATCTTGATAAAATGGATCAAATTAATTCCTTTCTTTAATTTGGATTCTTCTGAATACTTGCAATTTATCAAAATCAACCTCTTCAAAAATAAGTTCCTGAAAAGAAAATAATAGAAATACTACAATTAATTTGGGTATGGTATAGTAGATTACTATCTAAAAACCCTTCCAGATGTATTGCCATTTAAAATATGATTAACATCTATCTCTGTGGCATAATTAACATCTCCCTCGTACGTGTGTTTTAAAGCGCAGGTTGCGCTTGCAAATTTCATAGCTTTATGGTCATCAAAATTTTGCAATCCATGTATTAATCCCGCAGCAAATGCATCTCCGGTTCCAATGCGATCTACGGACTGTTAAATGATTTGAATTGAAATTTTCTATATAAATGGCTGAAATACGCTCTTTTAAATCTGTCATTAAAAAACTTTGATTTTTATAGTTATAATTGGTTTATCATTTATTGCTCAAACGATATCACTTAAAAGCATTTTCACCAGTAATATCCATCCCAGTAATTAAGAGGTGTATATCGTGAGTTCCTTCATAGGTAATGACGCTTTCTAGATTCATCATATGCCTCATAATAGAGTATTCACCCGAAATTCCCATAGCACCCAAAACTTGACGTGATTTTCTTGCAATATTTAGTGCCATGGTGACATTGTTTCTTTTAGCCATTGATATTTGTACAGAAGTTGCTTTACCTTCATTTCTTAATGTTCCCAATCTCCAAGCTAATAATTGTGCTTTAGTGATTTCGGTAATCATTTCTGCCAACTTCTTTTGTTGCAGTTGAAATCCAGCAATAGGTTTTCCAAATTGTGTTCGTTCTTTAGCATATCTTAAGGCAGTGTCATAACAGTCCATTGCAGCACCAATAGCGCCCCAAGCAATTCCGAATCTTGCAGAATCTAAGCAACCTAATGGTGCTCCTAACTCACTTTTTTTTGGTAAAATGTTTTCTTTAGGAATTTTTACATTGTCAAAAATTAACTCACCAGTAGCTGATGTTCTCAACGACCATTTGTTGTGAGTTTCAGGAGTAGAAAAGCCTTCCATTCCACGCTCGACAATCAGCCCATGAATTCTACCCTCATCATTTTTGGCCCAAACAACGGCAATATCTGCAAAGGGTGAATTGGAGATCCACATTTTAGCACCATTTAATAAATAGTGATCTCCTTTATCGGTAATTTTAGTTTCCATTCCTCCAGGATTGGATCCATGGTTTGGCTCCGTTAAGCCAAAGCAACCAATTAACTCTCCACTCGCCAGTTTTGGTAAATATTTATGTTTTTGTTCTTCAGAACCATATTTAAAAATCGGAAACATTACCAAAGAAGATTGTACTGAAGCCGTAGAGCGTACTCCTGAGTCACCTCGTTCCAATTCTTGCATAATCAATCCATATGAAATTTGATCCAAACCAACACCGCCATACTCTTCTGGTATGTACGGCCCAAAGGCACCAATCTCTGCTAAACCTCCAAGAATGGATTTAGGAAATTCCGCTTTTTGAGCAGCCTCTTCAATAATTGGTGAAATTTCTCTTTTAACCCAATCACGAGCGGCATCACGCACCATTTTATGTTCTTCTGTTAACAAATCGTCCAAATTATAGTAATCCGGAGCTTGAAATAAATCTTGATTCATAAAACTTTATTTTAACCTTTAAAAACTAATAATTTTGAGATGTAACTTTTTCGTTTAAAGGAGAAAAATAGTTTTCTTTAGTCTCTTCCATTGTTATTCCATACTTTTTCAATTCCTCCAAAACCGGAGCATAAATTGATTTTGTTATTGAACTTTGATCATACTTAATTTTTAAATAGTTCATTCTTTTTAGGAATGAACTATCAACTTTATAATTCAAATTTAATACCTTGTGCTAAATGTGCTTCTCTACCATAATTAATGGTACATGTCTGTCTACGCATATAGCCTTTCCAAGCATCAGATCCACTTTCTCTACCGCCACCAGTTTCTTTTTCTCCACCAAAAGCGCCTCCAATTTCGGCTCCAGAAGTACCAATATTCACATTTGCGATACCACAATCTGACCCTGCGTATGATAAGAAATCTTCACTTTCTCTTATATTAAGCGTAAATATTGAGGATGATAATCCTTGAGGTACAGCGTTTTGAATATTTATAGCTTCACTAAAATCATCATATTTTAAAGCATATAAAATAGGAGCAAAGGTTTCGTGTTTTACAATATCCATATCTGCATTTGCCTCAATAATTGTTGGTTTTACATAGCAGCCAGAAGCATATTGTTCTCCTACTAAAACTTCATTCCCTGAAAGCACTTTACCTCCTTGTTCAATTGCTTTTTTAATAGTTTTTTGATATTCTTCTACTGCTTGTCTATCAATAAGAGGGCCTACATGATTTGATTGATCTAAAGGATTCCCAATCTGAAGTTGCTTATATGCTTTTACTAATTGATTAACCAAATTATCATATTGACTCTTATGAATAATTAGGCGTCTTGTTGATGTGCAACGTTGCCCAGCTGTTCCTACAGCTCCAAAAACTATAGCAGGAATCGCTTGGGTTAAATCTGCATTTTCTGTAACAATAATAGCATTATTTCCTCCTAATTCTAGAATAGACTTCCCTAACCTTCTAGCTACAGTTTCGGCTACATTTTTCCCCATTTTTGTTGAACCTGTCGCTGAAATTAATGCAATATCTGGATGTGAAGACATTTTTTGTCCTATATCTCTTCCTCCAACTATTAGATTACTTATGCCTTCAGGCAAATCATTATCTAATAAGACTTTTTTAATTATCTGCTGACAAGCCAAAGCGGTAAAAGGTGTTTTCTCTGAAGGTTTCCAAACGCATACATTACCGCACACCAATGCTAAAGCTGTATTCCACGCCCATACTGCAACGGGGAAATTAAAAGCAGATATAATCCCAACCACTCCTAAAGGATGCCATTGCTCCATCATTCTGTGCTCAGGTCTTTCTGAATGCATTTGAAGCCCGTAAAGTTGACGAGACAATCCAACAGCAAAATCACAAATATCAATCATTTCTTGCACTTCACCATAACCTTCTTGAAGGCTCTTACCCATTTCATAGCTTACTAAAGCACCTAAATCTTCTTTATTCTGTCTAAGCGCTTCTCCAAATTTCCTTACTATTTCTCCTCTTTGAGGAGCTGGAATAATTCTCCATATTTCAAAAGCCTTTTTAGAATTATCCATAACTTTATTGAAGTCTGAAATAGTTCCCCCCTGTACTTGTCCAATTTCTAAACCATCTACAGGTGAATTTATTTTAAATGCATCTCCATTTCCTTCCCAACAGTCTTGTCCTGTACTAACACTGTAATAAGGAACTTCTAAATCAAATTTCTTAAGTATATTTTTCATTTCTATGTTTTTATAAATTTATTAGTTAATTATATTTTTTCCAGTACAATAGAAATTCCTTGCCCGACACCTATACACATCGTACAAAGTGCTTTTTTTGCTTTAGAATTTTCCATTTGATACAATGCACTCGTAACAATTCTGGCTCCACTCATACCAAGGGGATGTCCAAGCGCAATAGAACCTCCAAGAGGATTGACTCTAGGGTCATCATCTGTTAAACCTAACTCTCTTATACAAGCCAAAGATTGTGAGGCAAATGCTTCATTGAGTTCTATAATATCCATGTCATCTAGAGTCAAATGAAGCTTTTCCAATACTTTTATTGTAGCAGGAACTGGCCCCATACCCATAATTCTAGGCAAAACTCCAGCTGTAGCCATTCCCAAAATTTTTGCTTTTGGAGTCAAATTGTATTTCTTCACTGCTTCTCCGGAAGCCAAAAGTAAAGCTGCCGCTCCATCATTTACACCAGAAGCATTACCAGCTGTAATACTACCTTGCTCTCCAGTAATAGAATTTAAACTATTAAGTTTCTCTAATGAAGTTAGACGCAAATGTTCATCTTCTGAAAATTTTATTAAATCATTATTTTTATTAATAAAAACGGGCACAATTTCTCTTGCCAAAATTTGGTTTTTTTTGGCTTTGTCTGCTTTTTCTTGACTTCGCTGAGCAAATGCATCTTGATCTTCTCTGCTAATATTAAAATCTGTTGCTATGTTTTGAGCTGTTTGAATCATTCCCTCTGTTCCATACATTCTGTCAAGCTTTTTATTAACAAAACGCCAACCTATTGTGGTGTCATAAGTTTCTACTACTCTTGAAAACGGCTGAGATGTTTTTCCTGTAACAAATGGTGCTCTAGACATACTTTCTACGCCACCTGCTATCATAACTTCTGTTTCACCAGATTTAATAGCTCTAGCAGCCGTACCTATGGCATCCATACCTGAACCACATAATCTGTTTACTGTAGAACCACTAATAGTTTCTGAAAACCCAGCCAACAACGATGCCATTCGAGCTACATTTCGATTATCTTCTCCTGCTTGATTAGCGCATCCGATAACAATATCATCTACAGCATTCCAATCCATATTAGGGTTTCTATCCATCAATGCTTTCAAAGGAATAGCACATAAATCATCTGCTCTAACTAAAGATAATGAACCACCGTAACGACCTATAGGTGTTCTAACTGCATCACAAATAAATACTTCTTTCATATTTTCCATTTCGTAATTATCTTTTATTATTAGGATTATTATCCTAATAGTTTTGGTTTAATTAATCTAAATCCATTTAATAAAGCCTGAGATAAACGATCTACTTCTTTTTGTTTAAGGGTCGTTGCAAACATGCATGCACATGTATTAATCATGGTAATATTCTCTTTTAAAAACATGTAATCTAAAAGTTCGGTTATTATATTTTTAATTTCCTTTGGTTGATATGCATCTCTATATAGACTTGGAGCATTTTCTGTAAAGTGTAGTCTAAACATAGAACCATCTCCTGTTATAGAAACTGGAACATCAGCTATTTTAATAGATTCCTCTATTTGTTGGATAGCCTTTTTTGCTAATGCATTTAATGATAAAACAGCATTTTCGTCAAACATTTCCATGGCTATTCTTCCTGCTGTAGTAGAAATTGGATTTGCTGAAAAAGTTCCTGAATGTGGGTGTTTTAATACGGCTTGCCTAGGATCTAAAACCTGCATTATTTCAGATTTCCCAGCTAATGCTCCAATAGGAAATCCGCCTCCAATTATTTTTCCCATAGCAGTTAAATCTGGTACTATTGAATAATTATCTTGAGCCCCACCATAATTAACACGAAATGTAACTACTTCATCAAAAGCAAGTATTGCATTATTTTTGCGAGTCCAATTATATATGGCCTCTACAAACTCTTTACTTGCAGGAAATAAACCAACACGATGTGGTACAGGGTCAATAAGCACACACGCAATTTCATCTGCGTTCTGATCTAATATATTTAGTGTTCGCTCAATATCATTAAATGGAAAAATAACAACATCATCCATAACACCTTGTGGAGTTCCGTCTACTAAGGGTACTGCATTAGGTTTATTAATATCTCCCCAATTAGTTGGGTTCGCAGTTTGACTAATTTCTGCATAATCATAGGTCCCATGATATGCTCCTTCTGCCTTAGCTATTTTAGGCTTACCGGTATATGCTCTTGAAGCTTTAATCATGGTCATTACCGCTTCTGTACCAGAATTTACAAATCTGATTTTTTCAAATCCTGCTGATCGATTAATCAATAGTTCTGCAAAATCAACTTCAGATTCGGTTCCCATTGTATATGCTGTCCCTTTTTTTAATTGTTTGGTAACAGCGTTTATAATATTAGGATGCGCATGTCCATGAATTAGAGATGCCATATTATTAGCGAAATCAATTCGCTCCGTTCCATTAATATCTGTAATATAGCTCCCTTTTGCACTCGCTACATAATACGGATGGGGCACTCTAAAAATGGTATTTCTACTTACTCCTCCTGTAATAACCTTACAGGCACGATTATAAATAGATGCGTTCTCTTTTCCAGTTTTATTTTTTATAAAACTTTTAGATTCCATAGTTGAAAGTTTCTAAAATTAATTTTCCTAATACTGTTTTAATACTGATTCTGTACGCTCTTTAACATAATCGAAAGTCACATTTGGCCCTAACTCCTTTACAAATAACCCTTCCTTTGTCACATCAATTATTGCTAAATCTGTGTAAATTCTTTCTATAACTTGTTTCCCTGTAATTGGAAATGTGCATTTTTTAAGAATTTTTGGAGTTCCTTGTTTTGTAACGTGTTGGGTAATCACAAAAATTCTTTTTACCCCAGCCACTAAATCCATTGCTCCTCCCACTGCTGGTATAGCATCTTTTGCGCCGGTCGACCAGTTTGCCAAATCACCATCTTGAGAAACTTGCATTGCTCCCAAAACGCATATATCAATGTGACCACCTCGAATCATTGTAAAACTATCTGCATGATGAAAATAACTGGCTCCTGGAATTGCTGTAACACATTTTTTACCAGCATTAACAAGTTCTTTATCTTCATCTTTTTGATTAGGAACTTTTCCCATTCCTAACAATCCATTTTCAGTTTGATATATTACTTCTCTCCCTTTTGGGACAAAATCAGCAACGATTTCTGGAATTCCAATTCCTAAATTCACATATGATCCGTTTGGAATATCAAGAGCAACTTTCTGAGCCATTTCTGCGCGATTCCAACCTGTTTTTTTATCTGTTGTTACCATGGATATCTTTTTTCTTGTTCTACTAAACTAGATTCATGAACTGGATTATTTACTTCTATTACTTTGTTAACAAAAATCCCTGGAGTAACCACTTCTTCTGGATTGATATCTCCTGGATTAACAATGTTTTTTGCTTGAACAATAGTAGTAGTTGCTGCTGTACACATAATGGGCCCAAAATTCCTAGCTGTTGCGTGATAGGTTAAATTCCCATATCTATCAGCTTTATCACATTTTACTAAAGAAAAATCGGCTTTTATTCCATACTCTAAAACAAATTCTTGATTGTTGAAGTTGCGAGATTCTTTCCCTTCAGCCAATGAAGTATTTACTGATGTAGGTGTGTAAAATGCTGGAATTCCAGCACCTCCTGCTCTTATTCGTTCAGCAAGCGTTCCTTGAGGAACCAACTCTAATTCAATATTTCCTGCCCGATACAATTCTGGGAAAACCATGGAATTTGCCGTTCTTGGAAATGAACAAATCATTTTTTTAACTTGTTTGTTTTCAATGAGAGCAGCAAGTCCAACATGACCACTTCCTGTATTATTGCTAACCACAGTTAGGTTTTTTACTCCGTGATCTATTAAAGAATGAATTAATTCGACAGGGCTACCAGCCTCACCAAACCCACCAACCATAACTGTTGCTCCATCGAAGATATTTGCTACCGCTTCGGATAATGAATTGACTTGTTTATTGATCATCTTTTGTAATTTATATTAGCTATCGCTCCAAATATTTCAATTTATCTTCTACACCATCCCATTCATCAGCATCAGGCAGAGCTTTCTTTACTTCTGTAATTTGAGGCCAGATATCTGCGAGTTCGGCATTTAAATCAAGAAATTGTTCTTGATCTTCAGGTAGGTCATCTTCTGAATATATTGCACCAATTGGACATGCTGGAACACACTCTGCACAATCAATACATTCATCGGGGTTGATAACCAAAAAATTTGGTCCTTCGTAAAAACAATTTACGGGGCATACTTCAACACAACTGGTGTGCTTACATTTTATACAGTTTTCTCCAACAATAAAAGCCATAATATCTATATATTTGAAATTTCTGATAGTTCACCTAATGGCGCAATCTTTAATTTTTACTTACTATTTAATTTTCTATAAGTCTTAACTAACGCGACTTGTAGTCTTCATAGACTCTTTAAATAATCCAGCTTCATCAAAAATCACTCTATCCTCATATCCACTAAACCATATAGCCTCAGGGTTTCTGCCCACAATTGCCACTTGTCCTTTATTATTAGCATCTGCAGCACCACGTAACAATTTAAAAATCACTACCCCGTTTTCGGTACCTGGTACACCTGGCATTGGTTCATTTGTTACAGCAACTACTTCTGTTTTTCCTAAATAATGTGTAATTGATAATCTTGCGCTTGCTTCAACACCAGACAGCCCTTTTTGCGAGTCATTTAATAGTTTCCAAGCATCTTCAATAGTTAGATTAAAAGCTTTGTGACCAATAATATCACGACCACAGAAAAAATAATGGTTATTAATTCTATTTCGTTTCAACTCACGTTGCATAATTCTAATCTCATCAGGGTTCTCGTTAATACCTTTAATAAATGGCGCTTGGTTTTCAATTGTAATATATTTTCGATCTGCCAATTCCTTAACAGCTCTCTTGGTACTTTCAATCCAAACTAATCCACCTTCAGGGTTCTCGATATAATCTCCATTACTATCCTTTTGCAAAAACTCATCTGGATGATTAAAATGTACCATCACTCTTAATTGCACTTCAGGATATGCGGCGTGAAAATCATCTGTCATATTAAAAAAAGTACGATCGAATCGATCTGGATAAAAAGCCAATTCTTTAGTCCCCAGTCGAATACTTTCAATACCTGCGTCTGCTAAAGCAGAAAACCATCCTGCTAAGTTTTTGTTAGCAAGAACCATGGCGTCACCACCAGACATTAAAATTTCTCTTAATTTCTCGCGATTTGTTTCAGGATGCTTTCCTCCGTTTTCTTCAACTATTCTATTGTGTTCTTGGATATAATCTACTAGTTCTGGTATTTTTGCTAAGCCCTTAGAAGCAATTGTACCATCTTCTCTTAGAATTTCTTTTTTAGCTATCAGTTCTTCTCGATAACAAAAACGACAGTGAGCAGAACAGGTATTAATCACATATATAAGACCCAATTCATATTTATGAATTAAACCTTCTATTGGGCTATAAGACATCTGATTCCCAGGATCTGGAGCGCCATCAAGATCGAATGTTTCTTTAGGACTCGCCTTAACCAACGTTTGTATAGCTTTGCTGTTTTTTGCAATTTGAAAATAATGATTAGTAATTTTTACTGGCATACGAGCTTCAATGTCATGGTCAGTATTTTTTAAATCGATTAACACTTGCAACTCCTCTTCCGAGTAGAATCCTTGCATGTCTTCTGGTACCTTTTTGTCTATATATTTTTTGAGACCAGTTATAATCCCACGATCATATTTAGCATTTTCAACTTTGTCCAAAAACGCCTGTGCTTTCTCTGTCGGTTGATATTTTTTTAGAATTGACATATTAATTATTTTTTTATCAAAAAATTTTTGTTTCAGCAAATATAGAAGTAGTTTTGAGTAGTAACAATTTTTATTAAGTATCAAATGATAAGTAAAATAAATCAATTAGAAATTCGTCATATTCGTTATTTTTTGGTTTTGGCAAAAACTTTACATTTTAGAAAAGCAGCTTCTAAAATTTTCATTTCACAATCTGCGCTAAGCCAGCAAATAAATTTGTTGGAATCCATATTAGGAGTTAAATTATTTGAAAGAACCAACCGTAAAGTATTGCTAAGTACTGCTGGATCATTGTTTTTAAAAGAGGCTAAAGAGATTATTAATAATATAGATACATCATTAGACAGGTGGCAGGATGCTATTGATGGTCGTGAAGGTCAGCTTAAAATTGCTTTTGTAGGTTCTGCAATGAAAGCATATTTACCTCCCATTATTAAGAAATACACTAGTGAATATTCGAAGGTGACTTTATCATTGGAAGAACTTTCTAATTCGGATCAAATTCAGGCCATAGAATCTGATAAAATAGACATTGGTTTTATGCGTTCAAATAAAGTGTCATCAGAAATGAATATTAAATCTGTTCATGTAGAGAATTTTTCATTAGTATTACCAGAAGGTCACCTTGTAAACGAAAAGAACTTCATTAATATTGGTCAATTTGCTGACGATCCGTTCATTTTATATCCAAATGAGAGTAGTCCAATGTATTTTCAGCAGATATTGAACCTATGTTCTAATCATGGTTTTAGTCCAAAAATTGCTCATAAAGCAATTCATGGAGCAACCATATTCAAACTGGTAGAAAACGGAATGGGCTTATCTATAATCCCAAACTCCTTAAAGGATGAAAAGAATTATAAAATACGTTTCATAGAATTGAAAAAATCTACACTACAAACAGAATTATTTGCAGTTTGGAAAAAAAAATATTCAAATCCGGTTTTGAAAGCGTTCTTAAATAATATTTAAAATAATATTTACAAATTAAATTCTGTAATAATTAAATTAGCTTTTATCATGAAAGAAAACTTAGTAATGCTGATACTTTTTATAGGATTAGTAGCCCATTCTCAGACAAATATTTGTGATAAAACCCAATTGATTCTCAATTTGAGATGGATAGTTTACTAACAATTTCACCAAACTCTATTGGTAAAGAAAGATTTCCTATTATTAAATAGGGGAGATTGGAGTGTCTACCTTTGATGTGACAATTTTATTAAGCCCATAAATATTATATATTTGAAATATGGCAAGAACAAAGTATGACAATGAATTTAACGTTATGATGATTAAACTATTAAACTCAGTTGAGATTGGTAGACATTGTCTAAGACAAGAAATTAAATTTTTAAAAAAAAGATAACCTTCTTGAATTTTTAAAAAATTAATGTTAAAACATTGTATATCTGAATATATTTATAATAAACGTGTCTATTTAAAATGTTTTCTGCTCACACTTTTTTTAAAAAAATAAATTATTGTCAAACCAAAGATAAACAATCCGATTCCCATAAATTCATTTTGTGAAAGGTTTGAAAGTAACCATATAATAATTAAGATTGATAAAATTGGAACCGTATAACCCCCTGGTATTCTAAATTCATTATTATTTAAGTCATTAGTCTTTCTTAATTTTATAACAGAAAGCGATATCCCCAAATAAACAAGTAGCATTGAGGAACTCGAAATAATAGCCAATTGCTCAAAGCCACCGAAAGAAGCAAACAGAAACCCCATAAAAGCATAAGTAATTATTGAAATATGAGGCGTGAAAAATTTAGGGTGAACTGTTGATAAAATTTTAACTGGAAGGACATTATCTTTCGAAGCTCTAAATAATATTCTTGGCATACTCAACACTTCACTACTTAAGTTACCAAACATTGAAACAGCCGCACCTAAAGTCATTATTGTAAAACCAATTGGTCCAAAAACTTTATCAGCAACAATACTCAAAGGGTTATCTTTTGAAATTGATAATGAATCTCCAAGAACTCCTTGCGACACTGTTTGAATAAGGATATAAAGAATCAAAACACTTGAAATGCTTATAAATATGGCTTTAGGAATAGTCTTTTTTGGGTTTTTAACTTCTCCACTTATTGATAAACCAGACTCAGCTCCCTGAAAAGCAAAAAATAAAATAAGGGAAACTTTTCCAACTTCTAAAAAGGAAGGCACAGAATTTATGGCGAGATTATCTATAGATACTTGACCCCAAGAAAAAATCACAAGTAATAAAAGTGGAATTAATTTAGTTATGGTAATTATTTTAACCAAACCTATTCCTTCTTTAACACTTTTTACGTTTATATAGCCCAGACCAGCAAATATTATAAAGAAAAAAACAATTTTAATAGCTTTAGATTTAAATAAAGGAACCATTGTTCCTATAATATCAGAAACAGCATTTGCTACTGCTGCATCTGCTGAGATAGCAGCAATAATAAAAAGAATTACAGTTAGAAAACCAAAATAAGGACCAAAGGAGGATTGAATATATGTATATGCCCCTCCAGAAGTGTTTATTTTACTTCCAATTTCGGCAAAACATAGCATTACCAAAGCAATAAGAAGACCACAAAACAAATATGCAAAAATACTTGTAGAGCCAAGACCGGCTGCAACAATTGCTGGTAAAGTAAATATACCAGCACCAATAACAATATTAATAATGTTAGCACTAAGGCCTAACACTCCAATTTCTCTCTTTAAATGTTCGTTAGTTTCTTCCATATTCTAATTCTAGTTTTTGATATTGTGTAAGCCATATATTTGTATTAATTAAAAACATCCATTACGATACTATCTTTCTCGATCTCTTCTATTTGAGAAGAGATTCTAATGGCATGCGATGTTAAAATAGATTGCATATCATAGTTTTTTTTAACTAATCGACTAGTACAATTCTCTTAACACGATATTATCTATCAACTTTCAAATGTTTAGAATTTTGCGCTTCTTCTTTTTAACTGCATATTTAGCTTATCAAATATTTTATTTCTTCAGGGTAAAAATTATCAGAAGTTGGAACAGCAGATAACTCATTCCCGTTTTCTTCAAGAACATCACGAACAATACGTTCAAAAATTTCTCTAAATTTTAATTTAATATAACCTTGTTAGGGAGGGCTAGTCTAATAATTTAAAGGTCTCTGTCATAGATATACCTAAGTTTTTTAATTCCTTAAGTATTGGGGCGTAAATAGATTTTTTAATTGGAATGTGAACACCTGTATCTGTAATTCCTCCATCAAGAATCATTTTAACGCCTATTGCTGCTGGTAGTGCTACAGTTCTAGCTATAGAGGTGGCGTCTTTGTTTCCGTAATCTAACATTCTAGAAATAATAACTCCCTTTTCTCCATTATCTTTAGTGATATTAAAAATATGCTGCATAATTACCATATCACGATCAGATTCATCCATCATCATTTTGTCAATCATTAAATCTGATGTAAGATCAAATGCAGAACCTTTTTCTAAATGAACAGGTTTATTATCGAGTACACCTAACCATTCAATAGCTTTTAATCCTACATGATTATCATCAATATTGAATTTAGTTTTAATAGTATTCTTTAAGCCATTAGATTCAAATCCATTTATTTCCGCAGTCACTTGTGCAAACGTTTTTCCTTTTAAGTCTAACTCGTCATAGCTAGTTAGCTTTAGAGTTTTTAATAAATCTAAAGCATCACACCAATTTTCATAACGAAAAGTACCCCTGAACATAGTTTTTACCTCAGGGATTCCATAAATATCAATATAAGGTAGTGAGTCACGATTAGGGTAGACTTGCATTTTTTCTACTTCAGGAAAATCAATCGACAAAGGATTTTTAAATAAATCGGCTGTATCTAAATTAATAATTTCTCCGTTTTTTAAATATTGCGCATCTTTGTTACTTGCCATCACTACGCCTTTAGGTGACCATGAAAACTTATATCTAAACGGATTACTTGATGCTTCTGGAGCACAAAGGGCGCCACATAATGAATAAAATTCGTCAATTTTACCGCCATGCTCATGAACTCTGTCTATAATTTCCATAGCAGTCATATGGTCGTAACCAGGATCTACTCCTAATTCGTTTAGAATAATGACTCCTGCTTCTTTTGCCTTCTCATTCAATTTATTCATCTCAGGAGAAACATAAGATGTCGTAATCATATTTTTGCTACTAACTATGCATCTTTCGGCAACAACTACATGATATGTATAAGGAAGTAGGCTTACAGTTAAATCATTACTCTTAATAAGTTCATCTAAAACATCCAGTTGGTCTATAGTCCAAGCAACAGCTTTAGCATTAGAGTATCCTTCAAACGCTTTTTCAGCTTTTTCTTTTGTATGACTTGCTAAAGTAACTTCAATATTGTTATCCAGTAAATAATGTACAATAGGTTTTACCACCATTCCTGCACCTAAAATCAAAACCTTTTTCATTAATTACTTTTATTTAGTTTTCTATTATGTATTCCAAAAACAACTAAGGAGTCATTGTTCTTTTAGAAAAGAACCTTTTCTTCATTCTTATATCGAATAGGGTAATTACCTTTATCCTCTCCTTGTATTACTATTCAACTTTCTTCAGCAGAAACTGGAATAAAGCCATTATTCTTGAAGAAATAATTGATAGAAGTTCGACTAAGTGCTTTGTCTAATAATTCTAAAACGATGATAAACAATCTTCTTTATTATCAAAATATATCCACAAAGGCAACTTTTTTTAGTAAATTCAAAATATGTTATCTTAACATGAATACATTAGTTCTAGTCGTTGTTATTTTTATTCGGCTTTCCCACCTGTAATATAGGTCTTCCACTTGTTGTACAAATCATTTAACTCTTGTTCTACTTTTGTTTTTTCAGAAATCAAATTTATTCTTTCTTCCACATCGGTCTCAAGATTATTTAAAAATTCCCCAAGTTCTAACTCTACCATTTCATATTTGGCTTCTTCGTCATTAAATGATTTACGCAGTTTCCAATCTCCTTTTCTTACTGCAATTTCATGACCGGTATCCCAGAAAAGAACCTCATGCTTTATATTTTCATTTACTCCTTGTAATAAAGGGGATAAACTTATTCCATCAATATAGTTAGGTATTTCAACATTAATTTCTTCACATATCGATGGTAAAATATCCATAGCACTCACCATATTCTTATAAACTTTCCCTTTTTGATATTTTTTTGGATAAGAAACTAACATCTGAGTTCTGATTCCTCCTTCATATAAAAGGTACTTTGACCCTCTTAAGGGTGTATTGTCTGCATAAATTGGAGTTGAACCTCCATTATCACTAATAAAGAAAATAAGCGTATTCTCACGCAAATTCTGTTCTTCTAGCATATCAAGAAGTTTCCCAATTTCTTGATCCATATAGTATAATTGTCCTAAATAATGTGCTCTTCCTTCCTCGTTATTTGGATATCTTCCTTTAGCATACCAATCATAATATTCTTCTACTTCAGGATTCCAATCATGATACCCATTAAGTTTAAGTTTATCTAAATATTCTTGAGGTAGTTGATGCGTAAAATTATGAGCCGCATTAAAAGCAATTTGCAGAAAGAATTTATTATCTTTATTTTCTTTAATAAACTTCCTAGATTTTGCACCTACTAGTTCGGTAAAGAACGCAATGGTATCTACGGGTTTTTTATTCTCCCACAATGGACCCTGTCTCAATGTTTGTCCTTTTCTATTATATTTCTCTTTTGCTGCCAAAAAAGCATCTTCTATTTCTTTTTTATGGTTCATATAATGCTTTCTAGCGGACGTGTGTCCAAAGAAATAATCAAAACCATGGTTTAGGGGAAAACTACGATTTGCAGTATCTGCATCATTGTCTCCATAATGCACTTTTCCGACATAACCAGATTGATAATCTTTTTGTTTTAACAATTCAGGAATTGTTTTAAATTTAGATTCGTGCAATCCGTCAGCACTGTACCAATATGAGCCCAGTCTTTGAGGATAAACTCCCGTTATAATTCCAATTCTGGATTGATTACAGATGGGAGAATTATCGTAAGCTTGGGTGAAGCGAACACCACTATTAGCTATGCGATCAATGTTAGGAGTATAAACATCGTCAGCCAGTTTTGCACATCCAATATCTGCATATCCTAAATCATCTGCAACAATGACAATAATATTAGGTTCAATATTATTTTCAATTTCCGTATTATCCTCTTTTGTTTTACAAGAGACTACTATTCCTAAAACAGTTATCCAAGCAAGTATTATTTTTAATTTATCCATAAGATCTAGTATTAGGTTGAAAAAATAAATTGATAAAAATGAAACTCAAAATCTCATTTCAGTTTTGATGATTTTTTTGAGATATTGGAAAATATAAAAATCAATAGACAATATTGTTAAAAGAAGAATTCTTGATTCAATTTGAATCAAGAATTCTTAAATTAAACTAACTCAAACAAATTACAACCAGCATTTTAATAGCCAAAGTTTTGATCTCCAATATTAGGATTAGCATCTAGTTCAGGTTGTGGTATTGGCCATAGTTCACTAACCCCATCTATAAAATTTTCTGCACCATATCTATTATGATTTTCTAAAATGTTTTTAGTTTGCCCATCTTTTCCATACCATCTTATCAGGTCGTCAAAACGTGTGGCTTCAAGTACAAATTCTAGAGGTCTTTCAACATTTCTTATATGGTTTCTAACTTCTACTTGGTTCATTCCTGAAATTAGTATAGCCTCTGCACGTGTTCTAACTTCATTTATTCTGTTCATGGCTACATCGGTATTACCTATTTCATTTTCTGCTTCGGCGAGCATCAATAACACATCTGCATATCTAATAATAAAATAATTTATATCACTCTTGGATCTGCTTTGAAAATAATCTCTATAAACAACCCACTTTCTCCAAAACATTCTATCCTCATCTGTTCTTCCTTGATCATCAAAATATTGTCTGTATGTTTTGCCTTCATAATAATGCACATCAGCATTAGGATCATCAAAAAGAACACTGGCATAAACTCTTTGAGTATAGGCTCCTGAAGTTGTTTTGTCAGATAAAAACAATTGTTTCCCCCAATCTGTTACCCAGTTAGACTCCCAACTATGCACTCCAGAAATATTAGTGGACTCAATACCTCCACCTTCTTCTGATCTTGTAAAATTAATTTCAAACAACGATTCAGAGCTATGTTTGTTTAATCCCGAAAATAAGGATTCGTAATCTTGTACGAGTTCATATCCCATTGTTGTAACTACTTCAAGCTCTTTTTGAGCATCAATCCATTTTTCTTGATACAAATATATTTTTCCCAAATATGCTGTTGCCGCACCTTTAGTTGCTCTTCCTAACCATTCTTCACTCCAAGAGGGTGGTAAATTCTGTTTAGCATCACTAAAGTCTGATTCAATCTGTGTCCAAATTTCAGCTTTTGATGATCTAGGCTTATAAAAATCTTCGGAAGATTTTGGCACTTCAAGAGGCATTGGAACTTCTCCAAAATCTTTCATTAACACAAAAAGGGCATGAGCTCTAGCAAATTTTGCTTCGCCTGCAAAAACATCTCGTTTAGAACTATCCAACTTTCCCTCTTCAACCATTATATCAATATTTTCTAATATTTGGTTGGCTGTAAAAACAGTTTGATATAACCATCTCCAAAGATATCTAGTCATATATTGATTAGGATTTGCATCATATCTTGCTATAGATTGCATAGGTTGCCATATATCCCAATATACCATATCGCTTTTTGCCTCGTGAGACATATGGTACATTTCATTAAAATCCCATTGCTCTTCCCATTCTTGGGTTTGTAATGTAGCATATAAAGCAATTACTGCTTTCTCTACATCTCCTTCATTTTGCCAAAATTGTTCAGGTGTAATGCTATTTGTATTAACAGCTTCTAAAAAATCATCTTGACAACCTTGTAAACTTAATAGCGCAAAAAACACTATTATTAAGGAATAAATATTTATTTTTTTCATGATATATATTTTTATTTTTTATTTAAAAAGTTAATTGTAAACCTATAACAAATTGTCTTGCAACCGGGTATGGGTTTCTGTCCACACCACTATCAAATCCATTAGAAGATCCAGTTCCTCCAGTAACTCCTGGATCCCACCCGGTATATTTAGTAATGGTAAACAAATTATCTACTCCGCCATAGAATCTAAGTGATTCTATTTGAGCCTTTTCTAAAATATTAGCAGGTAAGGAGTATCCAACTTCAATATGACTCAATCTAAAATAAGAAGCATCTTCAAGCCATAAATCATGCTCCAATACATTCCAGTGACTAGGACTAGTTACTAGTCTAGGCACACTAGTATTTGTGTTTTCTGGTGTCCATGCATTAAGTAAATCTTTATGGAATGCATGACTATCATCTGTTCTATATGACAACCATTTTCCTCCATTTACTTTTTTCCTTCCTAAAGCTGCATATGTAGAAAGATTAAAATCAAATTGCTTATAGGAAGAATTAAAAGTAAATCCTAACTCTGCTTTAGGGAGGCTATTCCCCATAAAACTTTTATCCTCATTATTAAGTTGTCCGTCTCCATTTACATCTGCTATTTTCACATCACCTGGTTGGGCATCAGGCATAATTAAATCACCTTGTGAATTTCTATACTGATCTATTTCTGCTGCTGATTGAAATAATCCATCAGTACTATACAAATAAAATTCTCCTAAAGAACTGCCCACTTCAGTTCTGGTAACATCATTCATTGACCAATGCACTTCACCTCCTGTGATTGCTTCATCACCAAAACCTAATTTATTTACTTTATTTTGATTCGTAGAATATGTTAGATTAAAATCATATTTAAAATCTCTAGAAGATTCTCGCCATCCAGCCATTATTTCAAATCCTTTATTGGTAATTGAAGCTGCATTTACAGCAGGGCTTCCAGCACTTCCAGAAGAAAGAGGAATTGGTACTTGAAATAATATATCCTCAACGTCTTTAATATAATAATCCGCTTCAATTAATAATTTACTATCAAAAAGCCTCATGTCTATTCCAATATCTGTTGATTTCGTTTCCTCCCATTTTAATCCGACAGATGGAAAAGAAATTTGTCTTGCTCCACTTGCAGTGCCAAGACCAAATGGATAATTTGTATAACCCGTTCGATTAGATACAATAGTTGGAATATAAGAATAATCACCTACCTCTTGACTACCCAAAACACCATAACTTCCTCTTATTTTCAAATCATTAATTATTGAAGAGTTAAAAAATGATTCTTCGCTTAATCTATACCCTAATGATATTGACGGAAATGTACCGTAACGATTTTCCTCTGGGAATCTAGAAGAGCCATCTCTACGTACGTTAACCTGAACTAAGTATTTATCGGCATAAGAATATGAGAGTCGACCAAATATTGATTCTAATTGATTCCCTGTTTCAAATCCATCAACATTCATATTCTCTGTAAATCCACCTAAATTATTAATATCATTCGATGGGCTATTTTGTCCTGATGCATAAGACCATTTTGTTTTTCGCTCCTCTCTTGAAGTTCCTATCAATGCATCAATGTTATGATTACCAGTTTCATAATTATAAGACAATATATTCGATATAACTCTATGCCTATTTACTCCAAAACTTTCTGAACCACTATTTACAGGATTGTTGTTAATATCATCGGTATAATATGTAGGGAAAAACTCGTTAACAGTATTCCTGTACTCATTTTGACTTATCCTAAATGTGTATTTTAAATTATCTATAATCTCGATTTCGGCATAGGCTGAGATTAACATATTTCGTCTGTTATAATTATCGTCGTCCATTTCATAACCTCTAATAAGATTGGTCGCCTCTTTAAAACCATATTCATTTAACCCACTTCCATAACCTGATTGAGTTGCCTCATCATATATCTTATGTAAGGGAGACATAGCAACCAGATTAAAAAAGAAATGACTTTGATAATGTTGCTGCCCTGTGTTTGAAGTATATCCAAAAGATTCACCTATTTTTATTCTCTTTCCAATTTTAAAATCAGAGTTTACCCGAAATGAATGTTGTTTATCGTCGGAATTGATTCTAATTCCTTTTTGATTTTTGTGTGCAGCAGAAACAATAAAGTTGTAATCATCTCCCTGTCTAGCCACAGAAAGTTCATACTTCTTTGTAGAAGCATTTCTAAAAAGGGAATCTTCCCAATTAGTGTTCCCAAATTGAGAAGGGTTATCTTCCCATGCTGAAACAAATGGTGGATATGTATCTCCAGAATTATCTGCTGCTTGTTTTACAACGTTAATATAATCACTAGAATCATCAATAAATCCAAATTCTTTTTCTTTACTACCAGTAGTTATATAACTACGAAAATTTACTTGTGTTTTATCTTTTGCTCCTGTACCTCTATTAGTTTTAATTATTATGACTCCATTAGCAGCTCGAGAACCATAAATAGCAGCTGATGCAGCATCTTTTAAAACACTAAGAGATTTAATATCTTTTGGATCAATACTATTCATTCCATTTCGATCTGTTGGAACTCCATCAATAATTATTAACGGATAATGATTTCCAAGTGTTCCGATACCTCTTATTCGAATATCAGCCCCTGCACCAGGATCGGCATTAGACTGGACAACATTAACACCTGAAACTTTGCCTTGGAGAGCTACAGAAGCATTACTTGTTGTGATTTTTTGCATATCGCCAATATCAACTACAGATACTGCGCCGGTTACATTTTTTCTCTTTTGAGAACCATAACCAACCAATACAATTTCATCTAAACTTCCTGCTTCTTCTATTAAAGAAACATTGATTGTGCTTTGATCTCCTACATTGACTTCAATAGTACCATAACCAATGTAACTGTACACAATTGTAGCACTTGTGCTTACTGATAAGGAATAGTTTCCATCAAAATCTGTTATAGTCCCATTAGATGTTCCTTTCTCTAATACGTTAACTCCAATCATCAATTGGTCGTTCGTATCAGTAACCGTACCTTTAATAACTGTCTTTTGGGCAGAAACACATCCAAATGAAAAGATAATAAAAGTCAAAACCAGAAAAGGTTTTTTTAAGTTTCTTTGTTTCATAAGTATTAAGTTTTGATTATTAAGTTTCAACAAATATCGAAAATTCTTTCCTTAATAATCAAAAACACACCTTTACATGACCTTTACATGACCTTTATGCGACATCTAAATTCTTTTCTTGAAGTATGTTTAATAAGAAATGTATGCAAATAAAAAAAAGAGCATAGTTTTATTTAGAGGTAAGAAATTACACTACTAATTAGAAGGTGCAAAGAGAATTGCTAGGCTCCTGTTAAATGGATACAAGAATTATGAATACTTAAATGCTTTCTAGAAAATTAACTAGATTTTCTTTTTTATCCAAATTTAATTTTTTCCTCAAGCGATGCCTCCCAATTTCCACAGAACTTAAAGAAATATTATTAATATTCCCAATTTCCTTAGAACTAAGTTTAAGCTTAACTTGTACGGCTAATTGCATATCCTTATTAGTTAGTTGAGGATATTTTTCTTTAATTCGATACAAAAAATCGCTTTGTAAAGTTTCTATATTTGAATGAAACTTTTGTATATCTTCATTAAAATCAAGTTTAAAGGTATACTCTTGTACAAGTGCATTAATATCTTTTTTTAATTGATCTCTATCATTAAAATTTAAGCTTTTAATAGATTTTGTTAGATCTCCATATATAGATGTTCTTTGAGATATAAATAAGGCTAAATTTGTTAGCTCTTTCATGCGGAATTCTAATTTGTGCTCAAGGTTTTCTTGTAGAAGTGATTGCGTTTTCAATTTTTCTTTTGTTAACCTGTGTCTTTGTTTATAAATTGCTTTTTTCTTTTTTATATTGTTCCAAAGCGATGCAATTACAAGAATTCCTATTATTACTAATAATATAGACCCAATTAGTAATGATTTTCTTTTTTGCGCCTCCAGATTTCTTTGTTGCTCTAATAATTTAATTTCAGTTTTTCTTCGTTCTGCCTCGTAAAGAATTCTCATTTCAGTTAACTTCTCACTTTTATTATTCGAAAAAATTTCTGAGTTCCCTTCATCATACTTTTTATATTTATATAGTGCTTCCTTATAATCTCCGATTGCTAAATAATAATCAGACATAATTCTATCATTTTCAACGATCCATTCTTTATTATCCATTAATCCCCCCATGATAAATTTGGACTCTTTTAATAGTAAATAACATTTATCAAAATTTCTAAGTTTTAAATTCACTATAGAAAGCTCGTTTAGAATATGTACTTTGTTTTGGTCATCCTTAATTTGATTTGTAATCTCTAAAGAAGATTCTAAAAATGACTTAGCGGAATCAAGTTCACCAATTTTACGATAGCAAATTCCCATATTTTTCATGGTTTCAGCAATTCTATCTTTATTATTAAATTCTTTTTTTAACTCTAAAGACTTCTCAAAATAAGTTAATGCCAAATTGCAATCTCCTTTGTGTTCGTGAATTAATCCTATACTATTATAACTATAAGCAATTCGTTCCTTGTCGCCAATCTTTTCATGGAGTTTTAAAGTTTCTGCATGGTATAAAAGTGCCTTATCAAAATAGCCAATATCGTAATACAACCACCCAAGAGTACGAAACGTAAAGGCTAAATTATAATCATTCTCAAGGTCTTTCCTAATTTCTAACGATTGCAACCCAAATTCTAAAGCTTTAACATAAAAATCGTTAAACAAATATCCCTGACAAAGATTAATAAGTGCCAATCCCTCTTGACTTTTATCATTAAATTTTTGCGATAACAATAAGGCTTCATTTGCATATTCAATAGTTTTATTCGGGTTTATTATCCAATAAATTTCTGAAACTCTGTTTAATAAAGGCATTCTATCTTTACCTCTTGAGAAAGGTAAAATGTTTAGCAAACTATCCAGTTCTATTTGAGTGTCTACCGGATTTTCATCCCAAATGTTAGTTTGAGAATGAACAGGGCAACCTATAAATGTGAGAATAAAAAATATATGTTTAATTAAGTTTTTCATTAGTTATGATCTTTAAATTATAAAGAAATTTGCGTATTACTAAATGCGATTTCACTAATTATATTATATTACAAATATATATTATTAATTGATGTCTTTTTCTAAAAAAGAGCACAATGAAAGGTCAAGTAAAGGTCATTTTTTAATTATTAAAGAATTAATAATCGAATTTTGTGGGAATCTTATTTAAAATAAATAAACGTCCTAAATTGAAAAAATGCAATTAAACAAAGTAGTTAAACATATAGTTGTTTTAGTTTTGGTATTAAGTTTTAGTTGTAGCAAGTCGAAAGAAGTTGTTTCAATTAAATACGAGAATCTTGCAAAGAGCAGAAATGTTTTAGATTATTCTGGTACTCCAAATTCAAAATTTGATCGGAAAATGCTAGTGTTCTCGGACCAAGGAGCTTGGTTTGGTTATGGATATCCAAATTCTAGCGAATCCTTTGGTGGATTTACAGGGCCTTTCTTAATGACTCAAGAAAATGGAACTTGGAGCAGTAAAAATTTGTCTCAATTAAGTGTAACCTCGAATTCTGAAACCATTCAATGGGAAAGCCCCAAAATTATTAGCCACAACAGCCATTTGGAGCAACAATATGATAATGGTGATTTGCTCTTAAACCAAAAATTGGTATTCATTTCTGGTCATACCGCTGCAATCAAGACGGTTATTTTAAATAATAGTGAGCATGAAATTCAATTAGTAACTAAGTGGAATAATAATTCTACTTTGACAGAGAGTCTGGAGTTCAGCTCGAGCCAAAATGAATTAATTATTAATTCAATTAAATCAGAAGCTATTGGCCATATCATTTTTCCAGTTGGACAAAATGTTGCTTTAATTGAAAGTAATTATGTATCGACAACCGATTCGTTTTCATTAAAACCGAATCAGTCAAAAGAGATTACAATTTTTCAAGCGTTTATTTTTCCCGAATATTCTTGGGAAAAGGAAAAGGACTTAATTTCAAATATTTCTTTCGATTCTATATTGGCATCCCGACAATCAGAAAAGGAAGATCAATTATCTAAACTCGTTAATAAATTAAAAGAGAACTTTAAGGATAGTATTTACGAACAGGTCTTATCAAAAGCTCACCTTACCTTACAAAATAATTGGAGAATACCTGCTGGAGAAATTAAACATGCTGGCCTGTTTCCTAGTTATCATTATGCTGGGTTTCATGGTTTTTGGTCTTGGGACTCATGGAAACATGCCGTTGGTCTCTCCTATTACAATACGGATTTGGCAAAAAAACAAATGAAAGTCATGTTTGATTTTCAAAAAGAAGATGGTTTTATTGTTGATTGTGTTTATAGAGATAATTTAATTGAGAAACACAACTACCGAGATACCAAACCTCCACTTTCTGCTTGGGCTGTTGTTCAAATATTTGAAAAAGATCAAGATCTGGAATTTGTAAAATATATGTATCCGAAGTTAAAGAAATATCATGAGTGGTGGTACAATAAAAGAGATCACGACCAAGATGGACTTTGCGAATACGGATCAACAGACGGTTCTTTGATTGCTGCTAAATGGGAAAGCGGTATGGACAATGCTATTCGCTTTGACGATTCTGAAATTCTAAAAAACGAAGAGGACGCTTATTCTTTAGATCAGGAATCTGTGGATTTGAATGCCTATTTGTATGCTGAAAAATTATATCTGGCTAAATTAGCTGAAGCGTTGAAGCTGCCAAATGATAAAGAGAAATTCAGTTATGAGGCCGAGAATTTAAAAACGGTTATTCAATCTCAATTCTTTGACGAACAAGATGGATGGTTTTACGATACAACTTTAGACGGAAAAACATTTATTAAAGGTGAAGGTAGTGAAGGCTGGACAGCACTTTGGGCAAAAGCAGCGACACAAGAACAAGCAGAAGCCGTTAAAAACCGGATGATGAATCCTGCAAAGTTTTTTACAAAAATCCCTTTCCAAACCATGAGTGCAGACCATCCAAAATTTGATCCTTTAAAAGGGTATTGGCGTGGACCTAATTGGTTAGACCAGGCCTATTTTGGAGTCCGAGGACTTAAGAATTATGGCTTTAACGATGATGCCCACAAAGCAACCGTTCAAATTTTAAAAGGTGCCGAAGGTCTATTAGATAAAGGAACTTCAATTAGAGAAAACTACCACCCCTTGACCGGAGAAGGATTACATGCCAAAAATTTTAGTTGGAGTGCGGCACATATTATCATGTTGTTATTAGAAGAGTAATGGAAAGTTATAATACAATAAAAATCAGCCTATCAGAGGCGAAAAAAATACTTTTCGATTTGTACAAAATCGATGGAGAAATTTCGCGATTACCAGGTGAATTAGATTTTAACTTTAGAGTTAAATCCTCAGATTCTGTAAGTTATATTTTAAAAATATCTCGGCCAGATGAAAATTTTGAACACCTAGATTTTCAAACCAAATTATTAGAGTTTGTACAGAAAAACGAAACTGTTTTTACTCCTAAAGTATTTAAAGATAAAGAGGAAAGAAGTATTTCATCAATAGTAGATAATAATGGCTCAAAAAGGTTGGTCCGATTACTATCTTGGATTCCTGGAAGGATGTATATCGATGTGAATCCGCAGACCAATAATTTACGGGATCAATTGGGAAATTATTGCGGGCGACTTACAAAAGCACTTCATAATTTTAAACATTCACATGAATCTTTCGATTTTCATTGGGATGTTGCTCAATCGTTATGGACTAAAAATTATTTAAATTTATTTACTGGACAAGAACTAGAAATAGCGACATATTTTCAATCCTTATTTGAATCTAAATTTGATTCTTACAAACTATTGAGAAAGCAAGTGGTTCATAATGATGCCAATTATGATAATGTAGTCGTTTCAAAAGATCCTTTGAACCCTACTATAACTTCTGTCATCGATTTTGGAGACGCTATTAAAACTCAAGTTATAAACGATGTTTCCATTGCTTGTGCCTATGCTATAACCGGATTTGAAGATCCACTTGACGCTGCTCTACCTTTTATAAAAGGATATCACAATTCTTTTAATCTAGAAGAAGACGAATTGCAACACTTGTATGCTGCCATTGCAATGCGCTTGATAATTTCAGTCACTAAATCTGCCATTAACAAACAAAAAGAACCTGATAATATTTACTTGCAGCGAAGTGAAAAAGGTGCTTGGGATTTATTAAAAAAATGGCGCAAAATTTCACCAGAAATTGCTCATTACAGTTTCAGAGAATCCTGTGGTTTTAGTGCACACCCTTCAGAAAACATATTCAATGATTGGGCTAAAACAACTTCATTTAAATTATCCGAGTTGTTTCCAACAATAAATAAAAATGAAGTCTATCCTCTAGACTTAAGTGTTTCTAGTAAATGGATTGGTCATCAAAAAGACTTTAATGACTTGGATTATTTTCAATTTAAAGTTAATAAACTTCAAAAAGAAAATCCAAATAAATTGATTGCTGGTGGTTATTTAGAAGCAAGATCAGTTTATACATCTTCAGAATATGACAAGGTTGGAAACTTCGGTAAAGAAAGTAGAACGATTCACTTAGGAGTTGATTTTTGGGTACCAAAAAGAACTCCAGTAAATGCTCTTTTAAATGGAGAAGTTGTAATTGCAACCAATGATACTGGCGATAAAGGATACGGTGGATTAATTGTAATAAAACATAAAGAACAAAATATTGAATTTCACACTCTTTACGGACACCTTTCAGTTGAATCAGCCTCCAAACACACTATTGGAGATACAATTAAAAAAGGAGATACAATTGCCGAATTAGGTGATTATCCTGAAAACGGAAATTGGGCACCTCACCTCCACTTTCAGATAATGTTATCACTTTTAGATTTTCAAAATGACTTTCCAGGAGTTGCCTATAACTCTCAAATCGATGTTTGGAAAAGTTTATGTCCTGATCCAAATTTATTTTTTCGATCAGAAAAACTAGGTCAATCCAACTCCATTTCTAACAATAATCTTATCGATTATAGAAAACAACACCTAGGAAAAAGTTTAAGTCTTCAATACAAAGTTCCAATAAAAATGGTTCGAGGTGCCGGCCAGTATTTAGCAGATCAGTTTGGGAAAAAATATTTAGATACAGTAAACAATGTGGCACATGTAGGTCATGAGCATCCAAATGTAGTTGAAGCAGGCCAAGAGCAAATGGCGTTGATAAACACCAACTCACGCTATTTACACGAAAACATTAATGCCTTAGCCAAGGAACTTTTAGAGACTTTACCTCCCGAATTAAGCGTATTGCATTTTGTAAATTCTGGTAGTGAAGCCAACGAGTTGGCCATTAGAATGGTAAAAGCCAACACAGGCGAACGCGATATCATTGCGAGCGAAGTAGGCTATCACGGTAATGCAAATATGTGTATTGATATTTCCTCATACAAGTTCGATGGAAAAGGTGGTTCTGGCGCTCCAGAACACACGTATATTTTCCCATTACCAGATGCATTTAGAGGAAAGTATAGAGGAATTGATACTGGTGAGCAATATGCCGAAGAAGTTCAAAAACAAATTGAAATTGTTCATTCTAAAAACCGGGGAGTTGGGGCCTTTATGATTGAACCCATTATAAGTTGCGGTGGTCAAGTTGAATTGCCAAAAGGTTTCTTAAAAAAATCTTATGAATATGTTCGTAAGGCAGGTGGACTTTGCATTTCAGACGAAGTTCAAGTAGGATGTGGACGACTTGGCAAATCCTTTTGGGGATTTCAACTGCACGATGTAACACCTGATATCGTTACTATTGGTAAACCCCTTGGGAATGGACACCCTATTGCAGCAGTTGCTTGTACAAAAGAAGTTGCTGAAAAATTCGCCAATGGCATGGAATACTTTAACACCTTTGGAGGGAATCCGGTTTCATGCGCTATTGCAACCGAAGTTCTAAGAGTCGTAAAAAGAGAACAATTGCAAGAAAACGCTTTGAACGTTGGAGAATTTCTAAAATCTGAATTGACAGTACTTTCAAAGAAATATACAATCATTGGAGATGTTCGTGGGCAGGGATTATTCTTAGGAATTGAGTTGGTAGATGCTAACATGAATCCACTAGCAGACCAAACCGATTATTTAGCAAATAGAATGAAAGACCACGGAATTCTTATGAGTACTGATGGTCCAGATCATAATGTATTAAAAATAAAACCACCTATTGTATTCACGAAAGAGAATGCTATAGAATTGATTTTTTATTTAAAAAAAATATTTACAGAAGACTTTATGCAAGTCAGTTAACAACTAACAATATGAAACTAAAAGCCATCCTTTATTTATTTACTATATCTGTTTTCTTTGCGTGTAACAAGCAAGAATTAGTCTCTGTTCCTGAACAAAAAAATCATTACAACCATCAAGTTTTTGAAGACAACAAATTGGTTCCGAGAGCAACATTTTTTGCTTTTGAAAATTCAGACATCACTAATAAAGAAAATTCCCAACGCTTTTATGATTTGAATGGTGAATGGAAATTCAATTGGGTAAAAGACCCGAAACAGCGGCCAACAACTTTTCAACATCAAGAATTTGACGATTCGGATTGGGGAACTATTCCCGTTCCCTCAAATTGGGAATTAGAGGGCTATGGGCATCCTATCTATTTAGATGAACGCTATCCATTTACTACAAAATGGCCTAATGCACCAACAGATTATAATCCAGTTGGAACTTATCGAAAAAAAATTGTAATTGATAAAGCATTTCTATCTGAGGATATCATCCTCCATTTTGCCGGTGCAAAATCTGCGATGTATATCTATATTAATGGAGAATACGTTGGTTATTCTCAAGGTAGTAAAACTCCTGCAGAGTTTAATGTAACTCGTTTTTTAAAAGAAGGAAAAAATTTAATTGCGCTTCAAATGTTCCGTTGGTCAGATGCTAGTTATTTAGAAAGCCAAGATATGTTGCGAATGAGTGGTATAGAACGCGATGTGTATTTATATTCTCGCCCAAAAGTTTTTGTATCTGATTATCATACAAAAACCACATTGGACGATTCTTACCAAAATGGAATATTTAACGGAACTTTTTCTATATCAAACGAATCTGAAAGTGATGTTTCTAAAGAAATGACAGTTTCCCTGAAAGGTGAATTCAACGAAACAAAAACGATTACAATTCCGGCTAAATCAAAGGTAGATATTAAAATTAATAACTCTATTAAAAATGTAAAGTCATGGTCTGCTGAGATCCCGAATCTCTATTCACTAGCCATTTCATTGGATGACAACCAATTTATTCAAAGAAACATCGGTTTTAAAAGAGTTGAAATTAAAAATGCACAAGTACTTATTAACGGAAAAGCAATTTATATTCGAGGAGTTGATAGACATGAAACGGATCCTTTTACAGGACATGTAGTTTCAAAAGAATCAATGGAAAAAGATATTAAATTGATGAAACAACACAACATCAATGCCGTGAGGTCTTCACACTATCCTAACGATCCTTATTGGTTAGATTTATGTGATAAATACGGATTGTATGTAGTTGATGAAGCCAATATTGAAAGTCATCCTTTAGCAATTGATAAAGACACTCAAATTGGAGACGAAATGAGTTGGTTGCCTGCACATATGAGTAGAACCCAACGCATGTATTTTAGAGATAGAAACCATGCTTCAATCTATTCTTGGTCTTTGGGTAATGAGGCTGGAGTAGGCGATGTTTTCAGAGCGACCTATAAATGGTTAAAAGAACAAGACAACAATAGAATTGTGCAATACGAACCAGCAGACAAGGACGATTATACAGATTTATATTGCCCGATGTATCCTAAACCAGAGTATTTAATTACTCATGGAAAATCAGATTCTGACAAACCATCTATAATGATTGAATATGCACATGCTATGGGAAATTCAGTTGGAAACTTGCAAGATTATTGGGATATTATTGAAAAATATGCCAATCTTCAAGGTGGTTTTATTTGGGATTGGGTAGATCAATCTTTGGAATACAAAGATGAAAATGGGAATCCATATTTGGCCTACGGTCACGATTATCATCCAGATTTACCAACGGATGGCAACTTTTTGAACAATGGTTTGGTTGATCCGTATAGAAATCCTCACCCACATTTGAAGGAGGTGAAAAAGGTATACGAACCTGTCGAAATTAATTATTTAGGAAATGGCATTGTCGAAATTAAAAACAAGAACTTTTTTACAAATCTTACGGATAAATCACTTCAATTGAAATTGCTTGTTAACGGAAAGCCAAATATAATCAAATCGAATATCAAATTAAATATTCCTGCACAGTCAAAAGTAAGAATGACATTTTCTGAAATCCCAAATATGTTCATTCCAGAAACTGAATTTATACTCGAAATTAGCGTCGTTCAAGAAGCAGTTACCAAAATGATTCCGAAAGGACATGAAGTTGCATGGGAGCAATTTATATTAAAAGAAGGTTCTATTGTGAACTACGAAAATCACAAAACTCTAGAATTAAGCATTCAAAATAAATCCGGTCTTATTGAAATTAAAAACAGAAAAGTCAATTTAACTATCGATTCAAAATCAGGTGAAATTAACTCATGGGTATTTGAAGGGAAAGAAATTACCAACCAATCGATTCGTCCAAATTTCTGGAGGCCTCCAACAGATAACGATTTAGGGAATGGCATGGATAAATGGGCCGAGATTTGGAAAGACGCATCTTACAATTACACATCCACATTAACCGAACAACCTATTGAATCCGTAAATGGAATTTCATATAAAGTTTCCTATAATTTACCAAATAAGGAAGCGGATGTTAGTGTAATTTACAATCTTGCTACAAATGGAAATTTAACTTTGGATTATTCCTTTAAACCAAATCAAAAAGACCTCCCCAATATTCCAAGAATAGGTATGTACATGACTCTACCTAATGATTTTAAAAATATTAACTGGTACGGAAAAGGTCCTGAAGAAAGTTATTGGGACCGTAAATCAGGACAAAAAATCGGGTTGTATTCTGGAAAAACTACGGATCAATTTCATCGTTATCCGCGTCCTCAGGAAACAGGAAATAAATCGGATATTAGATGGATGGAACTACAATCAAAAAAGATACGACTCAAAGTTTCAGGTCCTGAAATATTAAATGCTAGTGTATGGCCATTTGAAATGAAAGAAATTGATTTCAATTTTGGTGATGCGAGTCAATCTGCTTCCGGATTAGTTCCAGTTACGAAAAAACATGGAGCGGACATTAAAATTGGAGAATCAGTTCAATGGAATATCGATTTACAACAAATGGGAGTGGGTGGTGATACTTCTTGGGGAAGATTTGTTCACGACGAGTATACAATTCCGTCGAGCAGAACATATCAATATTCATTTACAATTCAACCTATTAGAAATTAAATCATACAGACCAATGAACAGTATTAATTATTTCTGCAAAAAATATGTACGCAAGTGTATATACCATCACAGAGATACATCAGAGTGAGTTTCTGGAGGGGTCTGAATTTAATTTTGACTATAAAATTCAGGTAAATTTTCTAAAATAAAAGACTATATTTACATTAGTAGATACTGTATAATTTGCCGTACACGATTCCGTACACGAATTATCTATAAAACAGCAAAAAATCGGGGTGAAAAGAAGTTTTTGTACTTCTCATAACCCGAAGGTCATTGGTTCGAGTCCAATTCCCGCTACTAAAACAATAAAACGGTTATACTATTATAGTGTAACCGTTTTTTTTATTAAACAAGACTTCTGAAAAAATTAAATATACTTCTCGATACCTTATATCCACTCCATTCTCTTGCCTTAAAAACAGTATCTAATTCTGTTTTGAAAACATGGTTGGTGTAATTACTAATCGTTTTTACAGAGATAGCCAAAATGACATCTAATATATTACCCTCTGTAT
>Ga0209198_1000319_pt1 | contig 45768 bp, 40 predicted proteins | sample COGITO_mtgs_1105_2_FD_184804 | JGI IMG/M metagenome (GOLD analysis project Ga0209198, IMG submission 184804) | Pelagic marine microbial communities from North Sea - COGITO_mtgs_110519 (SPAdes) (version 2) | ecosystem: Environmental > Aquatic > Marine > Epipelagic ...
CTCAGACTTTTCAAAACACAATGAGGCTACAACGAACAAGTTCAGTAGACTTCTTTTTATTTTAGAACAAGTAAAAACCGTGCCTAACGGCCGGCTTTTACTATTGAGCTCCGCATGCCGCTCAAAAGGAAAAAAGAGTAGAACTACTATTTGGCTCAAAGGAAAAATTGGACGTAAAGCTTGATGTAAATGCGGTACAAAAAAAGTACCCCCTATACCGCTTGGCGATAATCCCTCTGAAACTGCTGGACAGAAAACTCTGCGAGATGCACCCGTCGTGGTTAAGCTTCGCCGTTAAGCTTACGGCATTTTTTGGTTACTTTTTTTTTGCTGTAGAAAAAAAGTTACTGGCTGTCGGGCCACCCCCGACGACCTTGAACTTAAAACCTAAGCAAGAAAAGTAAACGATCAGAATATAAGAACACTTTTAGATAGCGATTAAAGAACTGGACTTTGACTGTCGGTCCACCTCCGACGACCTTGACCTTAAAACTCAAAAAAATAAAAACTCTATTAGGCAGAATAAAAAATCATTTCCCAATACAAAAACTAGAAAATATCTCACCAAGCAAATCATCAGAAGAAACCTTACCTGTTATCATCCCCAAATAATTCTGCGCCTGTCTTAAATCCTCAGCTAGCAGCTCACCCGCTTGATTCTCCAGCAACTGTTTCTTACCCTCTAAAATATAACCCCGCGCATTATCAATCGCCTCAATATGACGACTACGAGCAACAAAGTTATTCTCACTATCACTAAAACCACAAAGCGTCTTAAGGCTCTTTGTAAACAAGTTAAATCCATCACCTGTTTTGGCCGACAAAGAAACCTCAGTAAAATAATTATTCGTATCCACCGAAGCCCTAGAACCACTTATATCTATTTTATTATTCACAACAATAAACGAAGTTGATTTAAGCGGTATTATTTCAAAACTTGAAAGCTCTTTATGAATACTTTCTATTGTTTGTTTTTTATCTTCAGTAAACGCACCTTCTGTAACCGAATCACGCATAAATAAAATAACATCAGCTTTTTCTATTTCTTTTTTAGCACGACGTATTCCTTCTTGCTCTATCTCGTCATCAGAATCACGCAATCCTGCGGTATCTATTATCCGTAAAGGCAATCCATCAATTTGTATATCCTCGCGCAAAATATCGCGAGTCGTGCCGGCTCGTTGATTAACGATCGCTAAATCGTCACCAGCTAATAAGTTTAATAAACTTGATTTACCCGCATTCGGTTTCCCAATAATAACAACTGACACACCATCACGAATTAAGCTGCCTTGCTTTGCCTGCCGCCAAATAGCTTCTATTGAACTACTTAACTGGTTTAGCTCATTCAATACGTAACCGTCAGAAACAAAATCAACCTCTTCTTCAGGAAAATCAATTGCCGCTTCTACATAAATTCTAAGCTTAGTTATCTCGTTAGTCAGTGTCTGTATCTTTTTTGAAAACTCACCACTCAATGACCGCATGGCTGACCTTGCAGCTGTCTCTGAGCGACTTTCAATAATATCCGCAATTGCTTCAGCTTGGACTAAATCTATTTTATCGTTTAAGAATGCACGCTCTGAGAACTCACCAGGCCTTGCTATACGTGCCCCGAGCTTTACTGTTTCTGCGAGTAAAAGATTAAGAACAACAGCTCCACCATGCCCTTGTAGCTCAACAACGTCTTCACCGGTAAAGGAGTGTGGCCTAGGAAAATATAAGGCGATACCTTCATCAATCTTTTCAAGATTTTTATCAACAAAGGATGAGAATAATGCGTGGCGAGGTGATAAATCTGTTTGTGTTAATTGCGCAGCAATAGCTAAAGATTTTGGACCTGAAAGACGAACAATACCAATACCGCCTTTTCCTGCTGCAGTAGCAATAGCGGTAATAGTATCGTTGTCCATATCGTTGTCTATATAGTCAGTTAAGCAGCGCTAGCCATTAACTAACTATGCGCTTTTTCAATTTGTCGAGTGATATACCACTGCTGGGAAATCGACAATATATTATTTGATACCCAATAAACAACAAGGCCTGCTGGGAAGAATACAAAGAATAATGTAAACACGACCGGCATCCATTGCATTATTTTTGCTTGCATAGGATCTGCAGGTGGTGGATTCATTTTTTGTTGCAAGAACATGGTAATACCCATGATTAACGGCAACACAAAATAAGGATCCATAACTGATAAATCGGTTATCCAACCAATAAATGGTGCATGTCTTAATTCAACACTTTCCATAAGTGCCCAGTACAAAGCAATAAACACTGGCATTTGTACAAGAATAGGCAGGCAGCCACCTAGTGGATTGATTTTTTCCTTTTGATATAACTCCATCATCGCTTTTGATTGAGCTTGTTTATCGTTTGCATGTTTTTCACGAACAGCTAACAGCTTAGGTTGCACGCGACGCATATTCGCCATTGAGCGATAACTGGTTGCTGACAAACGGAAGAAGATCGCTTTAATAACAAAGGTCAGCATTATGATAGAGAAACCCCAATTTCCAAACCCAGGAAAGACATCATAGACCTCACCAAACATATGGGCTTCGCCAGTAGCAAAGAAATATAATAAGGTATAAAGCGGTTGTGCTATCCACCATAACCAACCGTAATCGATTGTTAGATCAAGATGAGGTGCTATTTCTTTTAAGCGATACTGATATTTGGGGCCTGCATAAAATTGCGAGCCTATTGTTGCTGTATTACCCGCTTCAACTTCAAAAGCTTTATGAAAGCCAATGATGTTTAAACCTGATTTACTCGCTTTGGTATAGTAATTATAGGTTGCGTTAGGTTCTGGGATCCAAGCACTCACAAAATAATGTTGAATTATTGCTACCCAACCACCCGCATATTGATTTCGAAAATTTTCCTCACTAATATCTTTAAAGCTAATTTTCTTGTAGGGATCATCTGCTGTGGTTGTTGCTGCACCTAAATAAGACTTCATACCGAAGCCTGCGGTATCAGCGCCTGGATCAGCCGATTGGTCGCGACTAATTTGTGAATAAAAAGTTGTTTGCCAATCGATACCAGAATTATTTTTTACTATGTAATTTACATCGACTAAATACTCACCTTGTTTAAAGGTATAGCGCTTCGTCAATTTTATGCCGCTGGGATCATTGAATATTAAATCAACTTCTAAATCATCGGTTCCTACCATTTCATAGTTCGACTGTGCGCTATAAAAGCGAGCACGTGTAGATCTAACGTCTGTACCGTTTGGTCCAGTTAAGCCTGATTGCGCGGTATAGGTTCTTGCTCCTGATTTTTCTAACAGTAGCATCGGTTCAGCATTTTCTTCTAGACTCTCGAGATGTTTAAGTAATGCGACTTCAATAATATCGCCACCTTGAGAATCAATCGTTACGCGTATAGTGTCTGTAGTGACAACAATCTTACGGGCTGATTGAGGTGCAGTAACTGCTTCAATAATGCTCGCACCCTCAGAAGCTACGTTCGCTATAGGTTGGTCAAACGCTGTTTCATAATCTTCTTCGCTAACAACTTCATTAATTTTGTTGTTATCGTATTCAGCCTCATTCATTTGAACTCGGCTTTCATTAAGCGCTTGTTGTCGATCAGCTATGGCTTGATCATAGCTGGGTGAGAACTCGACCCATTGTTTTAGAATAAGTAAAACAATACCAGCAACAAGGGTAAATAATGCGATGCGAGGTAGATTTTTAAGAACGTCCATACTTAATGTGTAGCCTTTAATTAGTGAGAATGAGTACAGTTAGTTTGTGCATGATCGGTATTTTCCCGATCGATCTGAGTCTTTCCATAAAATAAATTGCCTGCTGATGTTTTTTCAGCAGGTAGTTCGTCAATGCCACCCTTATTAAAAGGATGACATTTAGCTAATCGTTTTAAGGTGAGTATACTACCGCGGCCAAAACCTTGTTCTTTAAAGGCTTGTTTAGCATAACAAGAGCAGGTGGGATAAAAGCGACAACGTGGACCCAGTAAAGGACTCAGAAGTAATTGATAAGCCGCTATTAAGAAAATAGCTACTTGGCTCAAAATATTGAGAAAAGGATTTAAAGTTGTTGGCGTTTTGCTATTAGACGGAGCCATTGTTTACTTAGCTCCTCGTTGAGCTGTGCATTATCCAGCTGACGAACAGAGGATTTTGCAAGAACAATAACATCAAAAGATGTCATTTGAGTATTAACAATTTCATGATTAAGTTGTTGCCGAAAGCTTTCTCGAATGGCACGCTTAATCTTGTTTCTATTTACAGCCAGAGGAATATGTTTTTTAGCGATAATCAAACCAAGCCTGTGCTTGGCCTGTTGGCTTGATGTGCTGAGAAAAGTAAAGTACTTACCGCTCTGTTTGCAATCTACATTGTCAAAGACATTTTTATACTGATGGGCATTCAGTAAGCGCCTGTCTTTCTGAAAGCGACAGCTTGTTTCTATTGTATTCACCATACTGATTAACTCAGGCTACTTAACTCAGACTACTTAAATGCTAAGAAGAGAGCGAACACTGACAGCCGCACGATATAAAGCAGGTATTATAAAGCAGGTATTACATAGAATTACTGATTTATTATCAATAAAAGTAGCTCTATATCGTTGGCGATCAATAATAGATATTACGCAGTTAAACGTTTTCTGCCTTTAGCGCGACGGCGATTAATAAGTGCGCGTCCATTTTTAGTTGCCATACGAGCACGGAAGCCGTGACTGCGTTTACGCTTTAAAGTACTGGGTTGAAAAGTTCTTTTCATTGCTCTATTACCAAATTATTTACGTGTTCAAAATGTTTGTGCCTAAGGCATGCAAACACCCACAAAAGGGCGCAGGATTCTACGCATAAAAGCTTCTGGGATCAATGCCGAACGCTAATTAATAGCAAATCATTTTAAAGTGCTGTCATTTTATAGCAATAGCTATAAATAGAAGCATGTACTTTTTTCTTGTTAGGAGGGTTTTTCTTGGGTTATATCGTTGATCCTTTTAGCTTTTCATTTATCAGCGCTGTTTTTTATCATTGGGTTTGCTAAATATACAATGTCTTTTTCAGTTGTACCCTTAAAGATAAGCTTTTAGCTGTAGTGTGTACTTACAATAGTTGTTTTAAATTGTTAGTTTTTCTTTCTTTCCCACAAGATATCCACAGCTTGCTAATATGTTAATAACTTCTTATCTGTTTAAACAACTTTTATTTGATTGTTTCAATGTTTTTGTTTGTTTTTTCTCAAGTTGTTGATATTTAATGGTTTTAATATGGGTTACCTTTCTTTAATAGGACTTAAAATAATCATAAAAGTTGTGGATAAGTCTACTCTTTGCCGCTACAATTGCGCCTCTTTTCTAGGCCTAAGTATTTCTAGCGATTTTTTATGCTGGTAGCGTTCTTGGAGCCTTTAGTAATTTTAAAATTAGAACTATGACCATAATGCTGTGTTACACCTTTATTAACTAGGTGAAGTGGCTTTGGTTTTTTGGGGGATATCGATTGTCGCAGCCTACTTGGCACCTAATATGGAACAGGTGTGTAGATTATTTGCAGGATGAATTGCCAGCTCAGCAATTTAATACCTGGATTCGACCCTTACAGGTGGAGTCGTCTGAAGCTGGTTTCCTCCTGCTTGCACCTAATCGCTTTATTAAAGATTGGGTCGCCGATAAGTTTATGGATAGGATTCTTGAGCTTACTAAAATGCTTTCAGAGGGTGAGCCGCCTTCGGTCACTATTTCTGTGCAAGAACAGAGTTCAAATACAGCTTCTAGTGGCTTTGCTGCTTCCTCACTAACCAGCACTGTCTCTGTGGACGTTCCTGTTCAAGCACACCCTTCAGTTGATCGTCGTTCTCTGGTGGTAAATGTTGCCGATAAAGCGAACCACGCTATGGCTTTTGCCTCGCCACCCACCTCACCCACACAATCACTGGCTTCAGCATCGTTGTCAGAGCCGGATTCATCTGCAAATGTATTGACGGATGGTTCTCTAGAGCAGTTAAGTCATGCTTCGGTTTTGGTCAAGGGTAGCCCAGAGGGTGTGGAGCGTCGTGGTCGACCCAGAGATAATAACGTCTCATCAGAGAATCTCCTTCATAGTAGTAGGAATACAGCGACTCGCTCGCGGCGCGCTAGAGTGAGTGATGATGTCGGTGATTCGCCTAGTCATCAAAATAATCTTATTCCTGCTTACCGCTTCGATAATTTTGTAGAGGGTAAGTCAAATCAGCTTGCTCGCGCTGCTGCTATGCAGGTGGTTGAGAACCCAGGGGGTTCTTATAATCCTTTGTTTTTATATGGCGGTGTTGGTCTAGGTAAGACGCATTTAATGCATGCAGTTGGTAATGCTCTGCAAGCAGTTAAGCCAAACGCCAAGGTGGTGTATCTTCATTCTGAACGCTTTGTTGCTGATATGGTTAAAGCTTTACAGTTAAATGCGATCAATGATTTTAAGCGTTATTACCGGTCGGTTGATGCTTTATTGATCGATGATATTCAGTTTTTTGCTAACAAAGAGCGTTCGCAAGAGGAGTTTTTCCATACTTTTAATGCTTTGTTAGAAGGGGGGCAGCAAATGATTTTGACTTGCGATCGTTACCCTAAAGAAATTCGAGGCGTTGAAGAGCGACTAAAATCGCGTTTTGGTTGGGGTTTAACGGTGTCTGTAGAGCCTCCGGAGCTGGAAACTCGAGTCGCTATTCTAATGGCAAAAGCTGAGCAAGCCAAAGTTGAATTACCACACGATGCTGCTTTCTTTTTGGCACAACGGGTTCGTTCTAATGTTCGAGAGCTTGAAGGGGCTTTAAAAAGAGTGATAGCGAGTGCTCACTTCACTAAATGTCCAGTTGATGTTCCATTAATAAAAGAGTCACTGAAAGATTTATTGGCGCTTCAAGATAAACAGGTCAGTATTGATAATATCCAGCGAACCACGGCTGAATACTACAAAATTAAAGTGGCTGATTTAATGTCAAAGCGAAGAAGTCGTTCGGTCGCTAGGCCTCGACAAATGGCAATGGCTTTGGCTAAGGAGCTTACTAATCATAGTTTGCCTGAAATTGGCGACGCGTTTGGTGGTCGTGACCACACCACTGTTTTACATGCTTGTAGAAAGATTAAAGAGCTACGTGAAACTAGCTCTGATATTCGTGAAGATTATCAGAACTTGCTCCGTACGCTGGCCACTTAATCCCTTGAATGTTTAAATAAGGCTATATTACAACAGTCACTTTTTATAGAGATTGGCGCTTAACGAAATATCGTAAAACGCTCAACCGGAGATTTAAATAAAGATGAAATTTTCAGTCAATCGCGAAGCGCTTCTTCGTCCACTGACAATCGTAGCGGGTGCTGTAGAGCGCCGTCAGACAATGCCTATATTGTCTAATCTATTGATTATAGCGAGTGGTAACAAGCTGGTTATAACCGGCACCGATTTAGAAGTTGAGTTAAGTGCCACTATCGCTTTGGATGATGCCGCCGATAAGAATGGTGACATTACCGTGCCCGCAAGAAAGCTAGTGGATATTTGTAAGTCGCTTCCTGATTCGTGCGACATATCTTTTTCGTTAGAGCAAGGCAAGGCTGTTGTTAAGAGTGGTCGCAGTCGATACACATTGGCGACATTACCTGCGGCTGATTTCCCTTCGGTTCAGAAGGATGAAAGCAGCTTTTCTGCTACGGTCAATCAGGGAGACTTTGCTCAGTTAATCGATCGCACGGCTTTCTCAATGGCGCAACAAGATGTTAGATACTATTTGAACGGCATGTTGTGGGAGCTTTCGGGTAATAAGCTTAAGGCTGTTGCTACCGATGGTCATCGTTTGGCGATTGCCCATATTGACTTAGTCGATGAAATTCAGGGCGATAAACAGCAGTTTATTGTTCCTCGTAAAGGGGTTGTTGAGCTTACACGATTATTGTCTGACGAATCAGCGCCTATAACTATTGAGTTTGGCGCTAACCATATTAGAGCGACAACCAATGGTATGGTGTTTGTCTCTAAACTGGTTGACGGAAAATTCCCTGATTATGAGCGTGTTCTACCTAAAGGTGGAAACAAAATAGTCTCTGCGGAAAGAGCTGAGCTTAAGTCTGCTCTTTCACGTTCGGCGATTTTGTCGAATGAGAAATTCCGCGGTATTCGCTTTACACTGAGTGATGGAATGGTCGGTATTCAAGCGAATAACCCTGAGCAGGAAGAGGCTCATGAAGAGGTTTCCGTTAGTTATCAAGGAGATAGCGTTGAAATGGGTTTTAACGTAAGTTATCTGATTGATGTTTTAGGTGCCCTCAAAAGTGATCAGGTTACAATGACGCTGTCGGATTCTAATAGCAGTGCTTTGGTTCAGGATGGTGACACTGATAACAATGCCTTGTACGTTGTTATGCCGATGCGTTTATAAAGGAGGGTGCTAGTGGCCTAGCCCCTATGAGTTATTGCTTTTTTACCTCATTATTTTTAACGACTGCTGTCACCATTTCTCTGTGCCCTTCTTTTCTTTCGCTACAGTTGTTGCGATTTAATAGCGGGCATTGTTTCACGTGAAACTTTCAGAGCTTGAAATTTCAGGTGTCCGCAACCTCTCTTCCGTATCTATTCAAGATTTTGCACAGATTAATATTTTTTCTGGGCCTAATGGTGCCGGTAAAACCTCTATTCTCGAAGCTATCCATATTCTTGGGTTGGCGCGATCTTTTCGCGGCACGCAGTTACAACCGGTTATTCAATACCATCAGGATACCTGTACGGTTTTTGGTAAAGTGCTTCATGATGACCAGCCAGCACTTTCAGTTGGTGTAAAGCGGGCTAAAAGAGGCGGTTTCCGTATTAGAATTGATGGTCAGGATGAAAAAAGCTTGATCCGTCTGGCTGAAACTCTTCCTATCCAATTAATAGACTCTTCAGCGTATACATTACTTGAGGGTGGCCCTAAGCAGCGACGGCAGTTTATGGATTGGGGTGTGTTTCACGTGGAACATTCGTTTTATGATTCTTGGCGACGAATGCAGCGATGTTTAAAGCAGCGAAATGCCGCTCTTCGATCAGGTAAAGCAAATAAACGTACACTGTCTGCTTGGGATCAAGAGTTGATAGAGGCCTCAGAGTTAGTTGATAAGGCTAGGTTGAGGTATTTCGACTCTTTTTATCCGGTTTTCGTTGGTTTTCTTGAAAGATTGGTTGATCTCCCTGAATTATCGGTTTCTTACAGCCGAGGCTGGGATGCAGAGAAGTCTTTAAGTGATGTGTTGGCGTTGAGTATAGATCGTGATTTACGGCGAGGGTTTACGCATTATGGCCCACATAGGGCAGATATAAAGTTACAAATAAACGGTTTGAATGCGGGGCAGGTGTTATCAAGAGGGCAGCAAAAGTTAGTTGTCTGTGCATTACGCTTAGCCCAATGCGATTTAATGGTAAAGACCACTCAGAAGAAGTGTGTCTTGTTAATTGATGACCTTCCTGCAGAGATTGATGCTTCTCACCAAGGCAAGTTATGCAGCTTACTCGATAGCTTAGATATTCAATTATTTATGACCTGTGTAGTGGCCGATGATTTGGTCAACCAGCCGTGGGAAAAGCTTAAATACTTAAAGGTTTTTCAGGTATTGAAGGGTGAAACAGAAGAGACGCAAAGCTTAGGATAAGCCGTTGTGCGGCGTTGAAATCAGGCGCTTATAGCTGCTGATTTGAGGGCTCAAACTACCTGTATATTAGGTTGACTCAGGCCGAATATCATCACACAATATGCGGTTATAAATACCGCTAAGCAATTGATTTTTATTGTTTTAGCATAGAAAACAAAGCCTTTATATCGACGTGAAAGGCAAGACTGATCAAATAGTAACCAACACTAGGCCTTGGAGCCAAACTATGAGTGAAGCGGGTTCCGGGGAATACAATTCCTCGAGTATAAAAGTCCTTAAGGGTCTCGATGCAGTAAGAAAGCGACCGGGTATGTATATCGGTGATACAGATGATGGTACCGGCTTACATCACATGGTATTCGAGCTTGTTGATAACTCTATCGATGAAGCCTTAGCGGGTCATTGCTCTCAAATCACCGTCACTATCCATCCTGATGAATCGATCAGTACAGCTGATAATGGCCGTGGTGTTCCAACAGAAATTCACGATGAGGGTGTCTCTGCCGCAGAAGTTATTATGACCGTACTTCACGCGGGTGGTAAGTTTGATGACAACACTTATAAAGTTTCAGGCGGCTTACACGGTGTAGGTGTTTCCGTGGTTAATGCGCTGTCGTCAGAGCTTACTCTAACGATTCGTCGTAATGGTGAAATACATGAACAAATTTATCGTCACGGTGTGCCTGACGCGCCGTTAGCGGTTATCGGTAAAACAGAAGAGTCTGGCACGCATGTTCGTTTTCATCCGTCACCAGACACGTTTAGTAATATTGAATACCATTATGAGATTTTGGCGAAGCGATTACGCGAATTATCATTTTTGAATTCTGGCGTTAATATTTTATTAAAAGATGAGCGAAGCGGAAAAGAAGATACCTTCTGCTATGAAGGTGGTTTAAGAGCGTTTGTAGAATTCCTAAACGTTAATAAAACACCTATTAACACAGGTTTATATTTTACTACTGACTTTGAAGATATTGGCGTTGAAGTTGCGTTGCAGTGGAACGATGGCTTTCAAGAAAACTTATATTGTTATACCAATAATATCCCTCAACGCGATGGCGGTACTCATTTAGCCGGTTTCCGTTCGGCATTAACGCGCGGCTTAAATACTTACATTGAAAAAGAAGGTTTGGGTAAAGGGTCTAAAGTTTCAACCACTGGTGATGACGCCCGTGAAGGTTTAACCGCAATAGTCTCGGTTAAGGTTCCGGATCCAAAATTCTCATCACAAACAAAAGATAAATTAGTTTCATCAGAAGTGAAGTCAGCCGTTGAGCATGCCATGGCTGAAAAACTGTCTGAGTACTTATTAGAAAACCCGCAAGAAGCAAAAGCGATTGTCGGTAAAATGATTGATGCTGCACGTGCGCGAGATGCTGCACGTAAAGCACGCGAAATGACGCGTCGTAAAGGTGCGTTAGATATAGCGGGTTTACCTGGTAAGCTAGCTGATTGCCAAGAAAAAGATCCTGCACTTTCTGAAATATATATAGTGGAGGGAGATTCTGCGGGCGGTTCAGCGAAGCAGGGTCGCGCACGTAAAACTCAAGCTATTTTGCCGCTTAAGGGTAAAATCTTAAACGTTGAAAAAGCGCGCTTTGATAAAATGTTGACGTCTGCGGAAGTTGGAAACTTAGTAACAGCGTTAGGTTGTGGTATTGGTAAATCTGAGTTTGATGCCGATAAACTTCGCTATCATTCCATTATTATTATGACCGATGCGGATGTTGATGGATCGCATATACGAACATTGATATTGACGTTCTTCTTTAGACATATGCGTGAGTTATTAGAACGCGGTCATATCTTTATTGCACAACCACCACTTTATAAAATTAGTAAAGGTAAGCAGCAAAGTTACTTAAAAGATGAAGCAGAGTTAGATAGCTTCTTTATTCAGGTAGCATTAGAAAATGCTGAGCTGCATATCAATGATCAAGCCCCAGCTATCGCTGCTGAACCACTAGGGCAAATGGTTAGTGAATATAAATCAGTTATGGCAATGATTGAACGCTTATCAAAACTGTATCCGCCGTTAGTTCTGAAACGTTTGGTTGATGAGCCTGCCTTAACAGAAGAAATGTTAAAGTCGGAATCGGCTGTCTCTGACTGGTGTAAAAACTTACAAGCCTTCTTTACCGATGAACATAAAGCGGGCTCTGAAGCTTATACAATTTCAGTACGTGAAGATAAAGAGCGAAATCTGTTTTTACCAAATGTTGAAATTATTTCTCATGGTATTACTCATGAGCATCGATTTAATCATGATTTTTTCCAGTCGTCAGAATACCGCGCAGTTGCTCAGCTAGGTAAAAAGATTAGCGGCCTGATTGAAGAAACAGGCTATGTGAAGCGTGGTGAAAAAGAAGAAGTGGTGGGCTCCTTTGCCGAAGCTTTGGATTGGTTAACGAAAGAGGCGAAGCGTGGCTTTATGATTCAGCGCTACAAAGGCTTAGGTGAAATGAATCCTGAGCAGTTGTGGGAAACAACGATGGATCCAGAAGTTCGTCGCATGTTGGTGGTGACCATTGAAGATGCCATTGCCGCTGATCAGATATTTACGACCTTAATGGGTGATCAAGTTGAGCCGCGCCGTGAATTTATTGAAAAGAACGCATTGGCTGTAGCTAATTTAGATATTTAGATCTTTAGGAGTGAATAAAATATGGCGGTTAAGCATTATTAGCCGTCGTTAATAACGCCATCGATTGCTCTTCAATCCATGTTTCAACTTCATTAATTAACTGCTTGGCAGATTTGTCAGCTGTAGTGACAGGCGCGCCAATAACAAAAGTAATCATACCGGCTTTTTTCTTTTGTTTATTTTGCCAATACACACCGGCATTATGTGCGATAGGTAAAATCAGTGACTCGCTGGCTATGGCGAGATTTGCACCACTGCGAGCATAGCGACCACGTTCACCGGGTTTAACTCGGGTCCCTTCCGGAAAAATCAATACAGACCTCCCTTGCTCTAACCGTTTTAAGCCTAACGACTGTACTTTGCGTAACGCATCTTTTGGTGATGAGCGATCAATCGCTATCGGTTCCATTTGCCTTAATGCCCAACCAAAAAATGGAATGCTTAATAGTTCTTTTTTAAGGATAGTGCATAGGTGAGGGAAAATAGTCTGTAAATAAAACGTTTCCCATTCTGATTGGTGTTTACACATTATCACGCAGGGTGTTGATGGGATATTTTCGCGGCCAATGACGTTAACTTTAACACCGATAAAAATGCGCGCTAAGGCAACAATCATCCGATTCCAAAGGGATATGTAAAAGAATCTAAAACGGTAAGGCAGCCAAAAAATTAAACCGCCTGTTACGCCGAACCAAAAAACGGATAAAAAATAGAAAAAATAAAAACATTTACCTTTTAAAAACAGAATCACGCTTCAAGTCCCTTAAAACTTTTTCATATGCTTTTAAGCTCAGTTAGCGCTTTTGCGGCGCGAGTAAAGAGATATCAGCAACATGTAAGAATAGTGCGCGCAAACGAGATAATAATGCCAGACGATTATTCTTAAGTGTTGGGTCATCAGCATTAACCATTACGCCATCAAAGAAGGCATCAATACTGTCTTTAAGTTCAGTTAATTTTAATAAACCATCACGATAATTAGCTTGATCAAAAAGCGGCTGAACCTCAGCTTCTTTTATTTCAATAGCATCAGCGAGTGCAATTTCAGCGGCTTCAACAAGAAGTGCTGCATTAAAATCAGAAGCCGTTACGGTGACTTCAGACTTTTCAAGAATATTGCTTACACGTTTATTGGCACCGGCAAGACTTTCACTTTCACTGGTTTTAATAAATGCAGCAACAGCTTGTACGCGGGCATTAAAATCTAAAGGACTATTGACTTTGTTAGCTTTAACAGCAGCGAATACTTCAACCGGTAAACCTTGATCTTGATATACAGCAGCAAAGCGATCAAATAAATAATCGACAACGCGTGCAGTTGTCGATTCTGGATCTTTAATCACAGAATGCTGTGCTACGGCGCGCGCCACCCATTCATTAATATTGAGTGGCAGCTGGTTTTGCAAAATGATTTGTAGAATACCAATCGATGCGCGACGAAGCGCAAAAGGATCTTTTGAACCAGAGGGCTCTTGGCCAATGCCAAAAATGCCAGTTAAGGTATCTAGGCGGTCGGCGAGTGCAACGGCACAAGCGGTATTACCTTGCGGTACTTGATCGCCTGCAAATTTTGGCAAGTAGTGAGATTTAATAGCAGCCGCTACGGCATCGGATAAACCTTCATTTAATGCATAGTAGCCACCGGCGGTACCCTGCATCTTATCGAATTCTAAAACCATATCGGAAGCAAGATCAGCTTTACATAATTGCCCAGCTAATTTTGCTGCTTCAGCATCATCAGTATTTTGAGAGGCAGCTAAACCTTCAGCAAGCAGACCAATACGTTCGGTTTTTTCAAAAACCGTACCTAGCTGTTTTTGGAATACAATTGATTTTAAGCGCTCTCTTAAAGACGCCATAGATAACTTTTTATCCGTTTCAAAAAAGAAAGCAGCATCGGCAAGTCTCGGACGAATAACGCGTTCGTTACCACTAACGACCTTACTAGGGTCGATACTGTTGATATTACTAACGGTAATAAAGTTAGGCAGTAAGTGATTATTATTATCAACGATATGAAAATATTTCTGGTGCTCACTCATTGAATAGATAAGTGCTTCTTGAGGCACCGAAAGAAACTCGCTATCAAAATTGCCAATGAGGGCAAAGGGTTGCTCAACTAATGCCGTCACTTCATCAAGCAGGTCGTCTTCAATAACGGCTACGCCATTAACTGTCTTAGCAAGTTCGGCAACTTGTATTGCAATAGCTTCGCGACGCTTGTCGAAGTCAGCAATAACATGGCCTTCTTCAAGTAATTGGTTTTCATAGCTAAGTGCACTATTAATAGTGATGGGTGCCGGCGCATGAAAGCGATGACCAAAACTTTGTGACCCAGACTGTACACCTAATATAGTGCAGTTAACCGGATCTGAATCTAAGAGTGCAACCAACCACTGCACGGGTCGGACAAACTCAGCTCGCGAAGCACCCCAGCGCATACGCTTGGGAATGGGTAATGCATCCAAGGACGCAGCAATAAGACCTTCAAGTAATTCTGCAGTCGCCTTTCCTTTAGCAACACTTCTGAATCCAAGGCGTTCACCTTTATCGGTATTAATGGTGATTAGCTCATCGAAACTAATACCGTTACTACGAGCAAACCCTTCTGCGGCTTTACTTGGCTTGCCTTCTTTATCATAGGCAGCAGCAACAGCAGGACCTAATTTTTCTATATTTTTATCCGGCTGTTGGGTTTGTAAATCAGAAATTAAAATAGCGAGTCGACGAGGTGTGGCGAAGCTTTTAACGTTATCGGCGTTAAAGCTTAAATCAGCGCTTCGCAAACCGGCTAATAACCCTTGTTCAAAAGCAGCTGAAAGCGCTTTTAAAGCGGTTGGCGGTAATTCTTCAGTACCTAATTCTATTAAACAGTTAGCGGTGGTATTCATTGTCCCGCCTCCTTTTTGCCTTTTTTATCTTTCTTAGTATTTTCTTTTTCAAATTTAGCGAGTGCGTCCAATCTTAACGATTCCTCTGCAAGTGGAAAGCCGAGTTCGGCACGTTTTTTATAATAGGCTTCGGCAACTGCACGCGCTAAGGTTCTAACGCGTAAAATAAATCGCTGTCGCTCAGTCACTGAAATGGCATGCCGTGCATCTAATAAATTAAATGCATGTGATGCTTTCATTACTTGTTCATAAGCCGGAAGTGGAAGACCCGCTTCGATTAATTTTTGGCTTTCAGTTTCACACTCATCGAAAAATTGAAACAGAAAATCGACATTGGCATGTTCAAAATTATAAGCTGACATTTCAACTTCATTTTGATGAAATACATCACCATAGCTAACGCTACCGTGTTCATTTTTAGTCCAGACCAAATCGTAAATGCTATCAACACCCTGCAAATACATTGCTATTCGTTCGAGTCCGTAAGTGATCTCGCCAGTCACGGGATAACATTCAATACCGCCGACTTGTTGAAAGTAAGTGAACTGAGTAACTTCCATGCCGTTTAACCAAATTTCCCAACCTAGGCCCCATGCGCCAAGCGTTGGTGATTCCCAGTTATCTTCAACAAAGCGAATATCGTGGACCTTAGGATCAATACCGATTTCATAGAGCGAGTCTAAATACAATTGTTGGATATTGTCGGGCGACGGTTTTAGCGCTACTTGAAATTGATAATAGTGTTGTAATCGATTGGGATTATCACCATAGCGACCGTCGGTTGGACGGCGGCAAGGCTGAACATAGGCCGCATTCCAAGTTTCAGGACCTATGGAACGCAAAAATGTGGCAGGGTGAAAAGTACCTGCGCCTACTTCCATATCGAGTGGCTGCAAAATGACACAGCCATGCTTCGCCCAGTAGTTTTGTAATGTCAAAATTAATTCCTGGAATGTCAGAGGCTCCTCTGATCCATTAATTAGATTTTTCTTGGTGCTGTTCGTTGCACTGTTATTAGAATCGGACACTGCTTAAAATCACTCATGCTAAGAAATAGGAAAAAGGTAAAACGAAGCGGCCTTGCAACATCATTTGCAATAATCGAAGTTGCGGCTCTTTAACGCGCGCGATTATACCTTAACGGTGGTTTTTTTCTGCTCTTTTAAATGTGATAGGTAAAACTCATATCTGAAATTATAGGCATTATTTTCGCCAAAATGCCGGAGTAAATAGCACCAGCAATGTAAACACTTCAAGACGGCCCAATAACATGGCTAGGCATAGTACCCACTTTGCGGTTGCTGGAATGTCGCCATAATGGGCGGCGACATCGCCAAGACCCGGACCCAGGTTATTAATACTGGCACCGACGGCGGAAAAAGCCGTTAGAAAATCTAATCCTGTTGCTAGAATTAATAGCATCATAAAAATATAGACCAAAATATAAATAGCAAAGAAGCTCCAAACAGCGCCTATAACACGATCAGAAACCGGTCGGTCGCCAATTTTAATAGGTATAACCGCATTCGGGTGCACAAGCCTTACTAATTCTCTGTAACCTTGTTTAACAATTAATAGAACGCGAATCACTTTCATACCGCCGCCTGTGGAGCCGGCAGAGGCACCCATAAAGGCGAGCAAAAACATAAACACAGGAATAAAAGTGGGCCATTGTGTGTAATCACTAGAAGCGAAACCGGTAGTGGTTGCTAAGGATACGACCTGAAAAACACCCTGCACAATACTTTCTTGCCAACTAAAATTCAGTGTGCTGTCGCTAAGCAGTAATAAGCCAGCGACTACAACGGCCATAGCTAATACGTTGATTAAAATATAAAAGCGGAATTCAGCGTCTTTGCTATACACCTTAAGTGAACGGTTATGATATGAAAAATAATGCAAAGCGAAATTAACACCAGCTAACAGCATATAGACCACGGCCACCGATAAAATAATAGGATTATCAAAATAACCCATACTGGCATCATGGGTACTAAACCCACCTATCGCAACCGTAGAAAAACTATGGGCTAATGCATCAAAAGCCGACATGCCAGCAATCCAATAGGTAATACCGCATCCTATGGTCATTAAAACATAAATAGTGAATAACGCTTTTGCTGTGCCAGTAATACGCGGGGTTAATTTATTGTCTTTCATCGGGCCGGGTGTTTCTGCCCGATACAATTGCATACCACCAACACCTAGCATGGGTAAAATAGCTATGGCGATAACAATAATACCAATACCGCCTAACCATTGAAGTTGTTGGCGATAGTAAAGAATCGATTTAGGTAAATCATCAAGACCCGTAATAACGGTGGCACCGGTGGTGGTTAAACCAGATATAGATTCAAAGATAGCATCGGTAATAGAGAGGTTGGGTGCGTCAGATAAAAACAATGGCAGCGCACCGAATAAACCTAGTACCAGCCAGAATAATGCGGTAATTAAAAAACCATCACGGGTTCTTAAAGTGTGTTTAATTTTTCTATTTGGCAGCCAAAGCGCGGCACCTGTTGCAGCGGTTATTGCAAACGCGGAAACAAAAACATGAATTGTGTCATCACCAAACCATAAAGCAAAAGGTATGGGAATAAGCATGGTTAAGCTGAAAATTAATAACAGCAAACCCAGCAGCGCACCTATAATCGAAAAATGCATAAACTAGACAACCTCAATATGACGAGCAAAAAAGCTAAAAACCCTATTTTTATAGTGGCTAATATAAGTAGGTAATATAGTGGCTAAAAGAACCCAAGACCAACTTGAAATAGGGCTTCTACAGCGGGTATTTGCTTTTTGTCCGCCAAAAATACAATAACGTGATCATCGGTTTCCAGCACTACATCACGATGAGCAATAAATACTTTACCGTCTCTCACAATAGCGCCAATCCTAACGCCTTTAGGTGTTTCGATATCGGCCACACATTTACCAACCACTTTAGAGTTTTTACTATCACCGTGGGCAATAATTTCTAAGGCTTCGGCAGCGCCGCGTCGCAGTGAATGCACGGCTGCCATATCACCACGTCGCACATGTGTTAATAAACTACCTAGCGTAATTAACTGAGGCGCAAAGGCGATATCAATATCTTCGCCTTGAACTAAATCAACATAAGCAGGATTGGTAATTAAAGTAATCACTTTTCTGGCGCCTAATTTTTTGGCCAGTAATGAAGACATGATGTTGGCTTCATCATCATTGGTGAGTGCAATAAAGACATCAATGCTGTCAATATTTTCACTGTGAAGTAATTCGGTATCAGAAGCGCTACCATGCAATACGATAGTTTTATTTAATTGTTCAGACAGCGTTTCAGCGCGTTCACCATTTTGCTCAATAATTTTTACTGAGTATTGGTTTTCTATTGCCTGCGCTAAACGTAAACCAATATTACCTCCGCCAGCAATCATAATGCGATTATAGGGCCGGCTTAGTTGTCCAAGCTCACGCATAACGGGGCGAATATTTTCTTTAGCAGCGACATAAAAAACTTCATCGAGCGGTTCTATTTCTGTTGAGCGCTCAGGTTTAATCGCTCTATCGCCACGGAAAATAGCGGCGACACGCGCATCTTGTTTGGGCGTCATTTTTTGGATGTTATATAACGTTTCACCAATAAACTTATCGCCAGCTTGGGCGCGAATAGCAACCAGCTGAACGGCACTGTTAGCAAAATCGATAACTTGTAAAGCACCAGGATATTCGAGCAAGCCGATAATATGTTCAGTAACTAATTTTTCTGGCGCGATAATAACGTCAATGGGTATGGCGTCGTTGGCAAATAAGCTTTTTTGCTCAACATAGCTATTAGAGCGAATACGGCATATTTTGGTGGGTGTGCGGTAAATGGAATGAGCAATTTGACAGGCAAGCATATTGATTTCGTCAGAGCCGGTTACGGCGACTAACATGTCGGCATCTTCTATGCCGGCGCTATGCAGAACATCAGGGTGAGCGGCATGACCATTAATAACACCAATATCGAGCTTGTCTTGTAATTCGCGCAGCCTTGGGCCGTCGCTATCGACAATGGTGATATCCATTTTTTCGTTGGCTAAACTTTCTGCTAATGTGCCGCCGACTTGCCCTGCACCCAATATCACAATTTTCATGTTATCTGCTTTATCTTATTTGCCGGCTGAATGAAATATCACCAACACGGTCATTAAAATGCTATATGTTTAAGCGTACTAAAGCGTGGCAGACTTGCTAAGTCTTGCGTAGAAAAAACCGCCGTTTTTGCCCTTATTTGGTAGTAGTTGGCGTCCTGATCCGCTGATAACACCCCATTGAGCATCAATCGGTAACGCTTTGGCCGAAGGCGTCTGAGTTAAGAAAGCATCAATAACCGCTGCGTTCTCTTCAGGCATTATCGAACAGGTGCAATAGAGGAGTTGGCCGCCGTCTTTTAATAGTGGCCAAAGCTTATTAAGTAGGGTTGTTTGCTGTTCGGCAAACTGCGCTAAATCGCCGGAGCGGCGCAAAAACTTGATATCGGGATGATGGCTGATAATACCGGTGCCTGAACAAGGCGCATCGAGCAAGATGCGATCAAAGGGCTGTTCGTCCCACCAAGTGTCCGTCGCTGCTGCATCAGCAGTAATGCAGCGAGCTGACAATTGGTAGCGAGCAAGATTCTCTTTTACTCTAAGTAGGCGCTCACTACTGCTATCAATGGCGGTTAATTCGCAGTCTGCTGCTGACTCTAGCGTATGTATGGTTTTTCCGCCGGGTGCAGCGCAGGCATCGAGTACTTGCATTGGTCCTTGAACATCGAGCAATAAAGCGGCTAACTGAGCACCGGGATCTTGCACGCTAACCGCGCCTTGCTCAAAGTCGGGCAATTCGCTTACGGCCACCGCTTGTATTAATCGCAGCCCAGATGGGCTGTTGGGATCGAGTTCGGTTTCGATACCTGCAGCAGTTAATTGTTGTTGATAATCATCACGACTATTTTTAGCTAAGTTGACGCGCAGCGACATAGCTGGCGCGCTATTGTTGTAATCGAAAAGCGCCTGCGAATGTTCTGGCCAATCTTTCTTTATTTTCTTAAATAACCAATTGGGGTGGCTGACATCGGCTGCCGGACTCAATGGTTTAGCGTTACTTGGCTCCGCTTGCTGACGTAAAAAATTTCTCAGTACCGCATTCACTAAGCCACTTGCCCACGGCTTCTTCAATTTTTTTGCTGCGTCAACGCTAGCACTAATGGCGGCGTGATCGGGTGTGCGTAAATAGAGTAATTGATATAAACCGGTGAGAAGTAAGGCGTAAATGTCTGCGTCTTTTTGGCTAAACGGTTTTTTCAATAAGGGTTTTAATTGTGCATCGAGTCGATGAAAATGACGCAAGGTACCAAAGCAAAGCTCACGATAAAAAGCACGGTCTTTATTTTCGACGTCAGTGCTCTCATGCGCTTTAGCATCGTTAGTGGATTGAGAATTAGAAAGCGCATCGATATCTGCAGAAAAAGATTCTCCCTGACTAATAACTCGAGCAAGGGCTTTGGCGGCTAGCGCACGCACATCTTTCATTACATTATTGCTCGCTTTCTATAGGCGAGGAAAAACAATCGCCGAGACTAAAAAAATCGGGTCGGCCATTGAGAAGGGAGGCAATATCCATGGCTTTGGCGCCAGGTATTTGCACCATAGAGATTTCAAGGCAACTGTTATGGCATTGCACAGTAATGGTTTTTTTATTAATGGCAATAACACTGCCGGCAATAGCCTTGTTGCTGCTCGGCATTGGCAGAGCTTTAATAATGCGAATACGCTGATCATTTAAAAAAGTATGGCAACCCATGGCAGAGGTAAACGCGCGAATTTTGCGATTAATATGTTCTGCCGATTCATGCCAGTTGATTAAGGCTTCTTTTTTATCTATTTTTACAGCGTAATTACTGTCGCTATCGTTTTGTGGTTCAGGCGCTAATGTTTGAGCATCAATGGTGGAGAGCGTTTTAAATAATAATGGAATACCTAACGCTGTCATCTTGCTGCGCAAGCTGTCGCCCGTTTCATCGTCGGTAATATCACAGGAAGATTTAAATAGCATGTCTCCAGTGTCTAGGCCAATCGCCATTTGCATAATAGTAATGCCGCTGATGGGGTCGCCAGCAATAATAGCTCTTTCGATAGGTGCTGCACCGCGCCAGCGCGGTAATAAAGAAGCATGAATATTAATGCAACCAAACTTCGGCGTATCTAATGCGGCTTGAGGAAGTAATAATCCATAAGCGGCAACAATCATCACGTCGGCATTGAGTTGCGCGAGCGCTTGCAATGCGTCCTCGTCTTTTAATGTCAGTGGTTGTAATACGGGGATATTAGCTTGTTCGGCAATTTTTTTAACCGGCGAAGCTTGCAGTTTTTTCCCACGACCTGAGCGGCGGTCGGGCTGCGTGTAAACGGCGACCACTTGATGTTGGCCTTGATCTAATAAGGCTTGTAAATGGTCTGCTGAAAATTGCGGAGTACCAGCAAAAATAATGCGCAAGTTTTTACCTGTCGATGGCTTAAGTGAATAGCAAGAAAGCGAATAAATAAATTTAGCGGCGCTCTTTTTGTAGTTTCTGTTTTATACGATTGCGCTTAAGGGCAGAAATATAATCAACAAATAGTTTACCGTTAAGATGATCCATTTCATGCTGTACACATACAGCAAGTAAACCATCGGTGATGATTTCAAAGGACTCACCTTTTTCATTTAACGCTTTTACTTTAACGCCAGTCGGCCGTGATACTTCTTCATAGTATCCAGGTACAGATAAGCAGCCTTCTTGATAGCTGTGTAATTCTGGGTCGAGTACTTCAATACTGGGATTGATAAAAACGAGGGGAGTATCGCGCTCTTCAGAAACATCGATAACAACAACTTGTCTGTGCACATTAACTTGAGTCGCGGCAAGGCCAATACCTTCAGCGTCATACATGGTTTCAGTCATATCGCTGATCAATTGCTGAATGCGCGCATCCACCTCTTTGACAGGACGAGCAATCGTTCTGAGCTGAGGATCGGGAAATTCTAAGATATCGAGTATGGCCATGGTTTGTCTATTTCTATTAATAAAATTCAGTTTGCTAATATTCTAATGTTTTGTCTTTGCAGGACTTCACTAACACTTTTAATGGTGAGGAACTTTGGCCCTAATCCGTTTTGTGACGTGAATCAAAATTTGTAACGATGGCGATCACGTTGCTGTGCGGCCAGCCCGCAAAAACCAGTCATGGCCTGCATTTATAGAGAATGCTTACCGTTAAGGCGGGTCATGACTGCTATATTATACAGATCGTGGCTAGAAGATTGCACCGGAAGTTTGCCAGTGTTAACCGAATAATAAACGGTTTTTTTGCAACGATTATCGCTCTTTTCTGTCGCAGTTACTTCAACTACACGATAAGAAGCAGTCACTTAGATCAATATTGGCTTGGAAAGGACATTCAAATGAACAAATTTTGGCTTGGCTTGGTTGTATGTGCCGCCTTTATGCATGGGCAGTGGGCTTTAGCAGCGCTTGAATTGCGCGAGAATCATCCGGGGACTTATACGGTTAAGACTGGCGATACATTATGGGATATCTCAGAAATGTATCTCCAAACGCCTTGGTTATGGCCGGAAATTTGGCAGGCAAATCCGCAGGTTAATAACCCTCACCTTATTTATCCTGGTGATATATTGTCGTTAATCTATTTAGACGGTAAACCTCGCTTAGTGGTGAATCGTGGCTCGGTTAAGCTGACGCCGCAAATGCGTACATCGCCACTGGGAGCGGCTATTCCGGCCATTCCACTCGATGCGATTAGTTCTTTTCTGTCACGTAGCCGAGTCGTCGAAAAGGAGACGCTCGAAATGGCACCTTATGTCTTAGCGGTGTCTGGCAATCGCATTATTAGTGCCGCCGGTGATCGTATTTATGCGCGCGGTGAATTTGATCCAGCAACCAAGTTTTATGGGATTTATCGTGAAGGTGAAACCTTTGTTGACCCTGAAACCCGCGAAAAACTGGGCATTCAAGCGCTTGAAATTGGTACTGGCCGAATTGTTGCCGAAGATGAAGAAGAAGGCGTCACCAGTATTTTATTGAATAGCAGCAGCGAAGAAGTCCGTATTGGCGATCGATTTTTAGCCTTTGCCGATGAAGAAGTGAATTCAATCTTTTACCCTAAAGCCCCTAATGATGATGTTGATGGGGTGATTATTGCTGTTGAAGGCGGCGTAGCCAGTATTGGTCGCTATGATGTTGTGGCGATTAATCGCGGTGAGCGAGAAGGTTTGGCCACCGGTGATGTATTGGGGATTAACCAGGCAGGCAAGACTATTCGCGACAGAGTGGGTAAAGGTCGAGTGAATTTGCCCAGTGAGCGCGCAGGCTTGTTAATCGTTTTTAAAGTATTTGAAAAATTGAGCTACGGTCTTATTCTTGAAGCCGAGCGACCGTTGTCTGTTTTTGATGAGGTAACTAATCCTTAAGTAAATAAAAATTATTGAGAGTCTAAACGGTAGATTCTCAATGATGGACTCAGCACTCTTCCCCTTAATATGATCAAGGATGATCTTATGAATAACGCTATTTCTGATAAACAATCAGCAGCTATTTGGCTGCCTCGCAGTGAAACCTCCTCTAGTTCGAAATCTAATATTGATGATGACTGCCCCTACTCCCGTGAACAGTTAACGGCGCTTATTGCGCTTCAGCATATTGATGAGCTAGGACCGGTTAGCTTGTCATTGTTATTAGCCAAAGCGGGCTCTATTGATGCATTAATAGGGGGGGCGATTGATCCTCTGGAAGTGGCGGGTTTACGTGCCCCCTGCCGTCAAAAATTACAACGATTTTTGAAGGATCCTCGTGGTGTTAAGCAGTGGCAATTAGCTGAGCAAAGCTTAGATTGGTTGGTTCAAACGGGTAGCCATGTGCTGGTTCGAGATGATCCACGCTTCCCATCGCTATTGAAGGAATTACCCGACTGCCCGCAGATGATTTATTTAGCAGGGCAAATAAATACTTTTAAATCAATGTCTATATCGATAGTTGGCACTCGCAAACCGAGTCCGGGTGCGCAGCAGTTTACTGAGCATTTAGCGGCCGAGTTATCAAATGCAGGTTTGTTAATTACTAGTGGTATGGCAACCGGTATTGACGCGGCGGCACACAGAGGGACACTGAAAGCGGGCGGTAAAACAACGGCCGTTTGGGCGGCAGGATTGGATGTCGTTTATCCTAGAAACCACCAATTACTGGCAGAAAAGATTCTCGAAAATGGCTGCGTGATTACCGAAATGCCATTGGGTACGGCAGCAAAGCCGGTTTATTTTCCGCGGCGAAATCGCCTCGTTTCTGGCATTAGTTTAGGCGTGATTGTCGTGCAAGCTGCGCTTCCGAGTGGCTCTTTAATTACGGCTAATTATGCTGCCGAACAGAACCGAGAAGTGTTTGCTGTGCCTGGCTCCATTCAAAATCCCTTGAGTGCTGGCTGCCATCAGTTAATAAAAGAGGGCGCCACATTAATAGAAAGTGCTGAAGATGTGTTAACCGCTATTAAGGCATTACAGCTTGCTCAGGGGTTAACTTCGGCGCAAACTGAAAGCGATAAAAAAGCTGATGAGATGGCGTTAAAGCAAGCTGAAGCAGAATTGTTAGCGGGATTATCTGCCGAAATGCGCATAGTGCTAGAGGCTATTGGCTATGATCCGGTGCCATATGAGCTTATTGAGGCGAGAGTAGAGCGAAATGTGGATACCTTGAGCGCGATATTGGTGGATTTAGAGCTTCAAGGCATCGTTACCGTGGTCGGAGGGCTGTATAGCCGATAATATCGATAGATAGCCTTTTGACGCTTGAAACCTGCCTCATTTTTCTGTAATTTGCGCGGCTTCTTAAGTATAAATATTCGGTTTTAATAAATAGTAAATATAGAGAGTAATGTCATGAGTGAAGTTTTTGTTGCCATATTAATGGGTTCAGATAGCGATTTACCGCAAATGCAGCCAGCTATTGATACCTTGGCTAAATTTGCGATTCGTACAGAAGTCAAAGTATCTTCAGCGCATCGAACGCCGCAGGCAACCCATGACTATGTGACCGGTGCTGACCAACGTGGATGTGGCGTCTTTATTGCCGCTGCTGGTATGGCCGCGCATTTGGCCGGTGCTGTCGCTGCTAATACGACTAAGCCCGTTATTGGCGTGCCTATTAATGCTTCGCTTCAAGGAATGGATGCATTGTTATCGACGGTTCAAATGCCAGGTGGAATTCCAGTGGCAACAGTAGCAATTGGTAAAGCGGGCGCAAAAAACGCAGCTTACCTAGCGGCGCAAATACTTGCGACGGCTGATGCGGATCTTGCTGCTCGCGTTAAAGCTGAGCGTGCAGAGTGTGCTAAAGCTGTTGAAGCTAAAGATGCTGCACTTCAGGCTCAACTCGCCAAATAATTGCTTATGAGTGCGCCAGGCCGTTGGCAGTTAGAAAAAGCCTTATCTGCACTCAAGCATGGTGAAGTGATTGCCTATCCAACGGAAGGGGTTTGGGGCTTAGGCTGCGACCCTTTCAATGCTGATGCAGTTGATCGTTTGTTGGCATTAAAAAATCGGCCAATGGACAAAGGTCTTATTCTCGTGGCCGCCAATCTTAATCAACTCTCTCCCTTACTGTCGTCCCTGTCTGATGCGCAGCTTTCTCAGTTAAAGCAATCCGTTAGCAGCGATAATACGAAGCCATCAGCTGACTATCGACCAACAACTTGGTTAATACCAGCAAATGGCCATATTCCTTATTGGATTACCGGCGCGCATGATACTGTGGCAGTGCGTATTTCTAAGCACCCTATGGTTGCCGCGCTTTGTCAGGCCTTTGGCGGTATGATCGTCTCGACATCAGCTAATCCCACTAAGCAAGCTCCCGCATTAACGCAGCTGGCTACACGACATTATTTTGGCAAGCAGATTCCTGTTTATTTAAGTGGTAAGGTAAATCGTAGTGGTGTGACTTCAGCAATTCGCGATTTAGTGACAGGCGATGTTTTACGTTAGACTTTGCGCTATTAATTAGAAGCATTACCCCGTACTCAAAATACAAAATTCAATTAAACACCAGCCCATTGGGAGCAAGCATTGAGCACCATTGATAAACAGGCCGTTCAAACCTTTTTGCTCGACTTACAAAATCGTATTTGTGATCGTTTTGAATCGCTGGATGATGGCGCAACATTTGTAGAAGATGCTTGGGATAGACCGCAAGGGGGCGGCGGTAAAACTCGCGTTCTTAATAGTGGTACTCTTTTTGAAAAAGGCGGCGCCAATTTCTCACATGTGTTTGGTGATCAGCTACCACCTTCGGCAACAGCTAATCGTCCGGAATTAGCCGGTCGCTCTTTTGAAGCTTTTGGTGTGTCGGTTGTGATGCATCCGAACAATCCATTTATTCCTACCTCCCACGCTAACGTTCGTTTCTTTATTGCTGAAAAAGAAGGTGAAGAACCTGTTTGGTGGTTTGGTGGTGGATTTGATTTAACACCGTATTATGGCTTTAGCGAAGATTGTATAAGTTGGCATCAACGGGCTAAACAGGCATGCGACCCGTTTGGTGAAAAAGTGTATGACGAATATAAGCAATGGTGTGATGATTATTTTTATTTAAAGCATCGCAACGAGCCACGAGGCATTGGCGGTTTATTTTTTGATGATTTAAATGAATGGGGTTTTGAAAAGTCCTTTGAATTTATGCAGAGTGTTGGCAATGCCTATATTGAGGCCTACAGTGATATTGTGAGTCGACGAAAATTGACTGAATTTACAGAGTCGCATAAAGCCTTTCAGCGTTATCGACGCGGCCGCTATGTTGAATTCAATTTGGTTTATGATCGAGGCACTTTGTTTGGATTGCAATCAGGCGGGCGTACGGAATCTATTTTGATGTCGATGCCGCCAGAAGTTAATTGGCACTATGATTATCAAGCGAAACCGGGATCTGTAGAAGATGCTTTATATGAGCAGTTTTTAAAACCTAGAGATTGGCTTGCGCCTACTGTATAAAATAAATTTTTATAGCTGCGTAAAGCAATAACAATTGAGAGCGAAGAAAATAAATAATGAACGATGTAAATAAAAATTCTTACGCTGTGTTTGGAAATCCAATTGAGCATAGCCGATCGCCGGATATTCATCAGCAGTTTGCTGAGCAATTAAAACAAGCGATGAATTATCAGCGGCAGCTTGTGGCGCTGGGTGAGTTTGAAGTCAGTGCTCGCGCTTTTTTTGACAGTGAGGGTGCGGGTTTAAATATTACCGTACCGTTTAAATTAGACGCTTATCAGTTTGCTGATCAATTAAGTGAGCGAGCGCGACGCGCAGGTGCAGTGAATACCTTAATAAATAAAGGCGGCATTATTGTTGGTGATAATACTGATGGCTGTGGTTTGTTAGCCGATTTGCAAAGTAATTTGCAGTGGCCTATTGAGCGCGCCAATATTTTAGTTTTAGGTGCGGGCGGCGCTGTGCGCGGCATTCTTGAACCGTTATTATTGGCTAAACCAGCATCCATTGTGATTGCTAACCGCACGCTTGAAAAAGCCGAGCAATTAAGTCGCGCTTTTCAACCGTTGGCTAACGATGCTGGCTGTGAGTTAAGTGCTAAGCAATATGATGAGCTGACAGAGCCTTTCGATATTATTATTAATGGCACTAGCGCAAGTCTCAGTGGTGATACTCTGCCATTAGCGAATGAATGTTTTAACGGTGCTTGTTGTTATGACATGATGTATGCAAAGGGACCTACGCCTTTCTTGCAGCTAGCCGCTAAGCAGGGAGCAAGAAAAATTGCTGACGGTTTAGGTATGTTAGTTGAGCAGGCAGCAGAATCTTTTAGACTTTGGCGTAATGTAAAGCCAGATACGCATGCGGTTATCCAATCTATTCGCAATAGTTTATAACACGTGAATATAATTTCTCTAAACGCTTTTTTTAAGAGCGCCTTTTTCCTTTTATTATTTTTTACTTCAAAGATAATGGCTTCTGTTGGACTTTTTGTTGAGTTGCCGAAAGTGGGTTTAAAGCCATCAGAGTTAGCGGTAGTTTATATTAAGGGAGATAAAAAAAGCGAAGACATTGCTTACTATTATCAGCAGCATCGTAAAATACCGTTTGAGAATATTATTGGTATTTCATTGGATGCGAATAAAACCGTTATTGGACCCGGTGAGTTTGCTGTGCAAAAAAAATTATTGGATGCTAAGTTAGGCGATAATATTCAGGCATTGGCGTTGGCGTGGGAAAAGCCGTATCAGGTTGGCTGTATGAGTGTGACAGCGGCATTTACTTTTGGCTATAACGTTGCCTATTGTGCAAGCGGCTGCACAAAAACACGTACCTCGCCTTATTATAATTCTATGAGTGTTGCGCCTTATCGTGATTTTAAAATGCGACCCACCATGATGCTCGCTGCAAAAAATACACAAGAGGCGACTCAGTTAATTGATCGTGGTATTGCCTCCGATGACACGCAGCCATTGGGGCGAGCCTTTTTATTGACGACGTCAGATAAAACACGCTCAGTTCGTAATGTTTTTTTTGACGAGGTAAACAAAAATTTTAAAGATACATATGATTTACATATTTTAAATTCTGATGGAATAAAAAATCGCTCTGATATTTTATTCTATTTTACGGGCGCGGTAGCTGTACCGCATTTAGAGACGCTTTCATTTTTACCTGGCGCAATGGCCGATCATTTGACCTCGGCAGGTGGTCAGTTAACTGATTCTAATCAGATGAGTGCAATGCGATGGTTAGAAGCGGGGGCGACGGGCAGTTATGGCTCGGCTATAGAGCCTTGTAACTTTGTGCAAAAATTTCCTAATCCTTTGTTGGCCATGTGGCATTATGGGTTTGGTGCGACAATGCTTGAAGCTTATTGGAAAAGCGTGCATATGCCAGGGCAGGGAAATTTTATTGGTGAACCTTTAGCGTCGCCATTTAATGGTTATCGTTTGCTAAGAAAGGTAAATCATATAGAGGTACGCTCACCTATTTTACGCCAAGGCCGTTATCGGATTACCGCAAATGAAGATAGCTTGTTAGGTCTTAATACGCCGAGTTATTTACGGTCTATGAATCAGATTTCTATTCAGTCCATAACACCTTATCGCCGTCATCTTGTGTTGAAGCCGCCCTACCATGTGCACTATAAAATTGAACGCTTATGATGGTGGCGCTACAACGAATAATTAGCCCGTTTTTATTATTCTTGACGATATTGGTCTTTTAGTTTTACATAGTTTGCAGTGGTATAAAGAAAAAAGCTTTTCTCTTTTTCAGTTAATGGGCGAGCAGGTTTGCACGGCGAGCCCACATAGAGAAAGCCACTTTCGAGATGCTTGCCCGGCGGCACTAAAGCATTGGCACCAATAATAACTTCGTCTTCAATTACCGCGCCGTCCATCACAATGGCACCGTTACCAATTAATACACGGTTGCCTACTGTGCAGCCGTGCAATATGGCACGATGGCCAATGGTGACATCATCGCCAATCGTTAATGGCCAGCCGGCTTCGTTATAACTACTGGCATGAGTGATATGCAATACTGATCCATCTTGAATGCTAGTACGTTTACCTATACGTATGCGATGCATGTCGCCACGAATAACGGCATGCGGCCAAACTGAGCAATCATCGCCTAAAACAACATCACCAATAACAACGGCGCTTTCATCGACATAAACAGCATTGCCTAATTCGGGTATGGTGTTTTGAAAAGAGCGAATATTCATTGAGTTTTACTCTGCTAATTTGGCGTGAGTTTAATGGCTGGAATTTAATGCTTAGGGAGCCAGCCAGACGATTATATCCAATAACTGTTGCCACTGATATGATGGCAAATGTTCTGACTAATAAGAGAATGATTAAGAAACGAGAGAGTAGTATGCGTAACAAACGATTTATAGCTGGCGCTGTTTGCCCACAGTGTAAGTTAGCCGACAAAATCTTTATTTATCTCAACGATAAAGACGATCAATGGCGTGCTTGTGCGAGCTGTGATTTCGAAGAGTCATTAGCGGAGGCCATTGCATCGCAGCAAGAAGAGATACCCACGCGTGTCAATCAAAACCGTTTGGGTGAGCAGCCGTTGGCTCATGAAATAGCTGTTGAAGCCGTCAAGTTTATTGATCCAAAATAAGTTTATATTTTTCGCAATAATGCGGGGTAAACCATGGCTAGGCTAAGACCGCGAGCAAGATTAAAACAAATAAACGCAAACCATAAGCCGTGATTCTGCCAGCCCTGCGTGAGCCACCAAGTAGGTAAAAATACAATAACCACCGAAAACCACATGGTGAGATGCATTTGTCGCGTCTGCCCTGCTCCAACAAAAACACCGTCGAGTAAATACGCCAGCATGCCTACTAACGGCATAAGCACTAGCCAAATCATATATTGCTTAGCGAGCAGCATGATATCGGGCATATCGCTGAGCAAGCCAATAATTGCGTCTCCTATAAGTAAGAAGCTTGCGCTGAATAATAGAGCGGTTGCGGTAAGCCATGCGGCGCAGATTTTCACGCAGTGAATAAAGGCTTTTCGCTGCCTGCTACCGGTTGCTTCTCCGCAAAGGACTTCGGCGGCATAACTAAAGCCATCCATAACATAGGCAGAAAAGAACACCAGCTGTAATAAAATAGCATTGGCGGCTAAAACTGAGTCACTGAAGCTAGCGCCTTGAGCAGTGAAAAAGTTAAAGGTAAAAAACAGCAGTAGTGTTCGTACAAACAAATGAGCGTTCATCGCTAATATTTGTTGATAGGCTTTGAGTGAAAGCCAGCTCCTCCACTGTCTGAGCGTGCTTAATTGCGTATTTCGGGCAACAAAGACTAAACCGAGAGCTAAACCTGAGTATTCGGCAATCACGGATGCCATGGCGGCACCTGCACTGTTCATGTCCATGACGACTATAAACAGCGTATCCAAAACAATATTAATGAGGTTAGTGAGTAATATAAGTGCTAATGCGGCCTTGGTTTTCTTGAGGCCTATTAGCCAGCCGGAAATCGCAAAGGTCATCATGGCTGCTGGGGCCGAATAAAGACGGATACGGATGTATTCGGCGGCTAGGCCTGCAATATTCTCGCTGGCGTTCATGATTACTATGATGGAATCAATTAACCAAGGAATGGTAAAGGTGAGAATTAAGCCAAATAACGCTGCTATTAATAAAGTGCGATAGATAATGTTGTCGGTGTTAGCGCCGTTAGCACCTATATCTGCGCTATTTCGGGCTCGGCCGACACTTTGTGAGACTAAGCTGGTGGTGCCCATTCTTAAAAAGCTAAAGCTTAAGTACAAAATGGCAATAACATGCGCGCCTATGGCGACGGCGGCCAGATAGCGAGGATGGTCTAAATGGCCTAATAAAGCGGTATCGACCAAGCCCAACATGGGAATAGATATGCCACTTAATATCATTGGCCAGGCAATGGCCCAGACTTTAGCGTTGCTAGCCTCGTGGTTGGGATTATTCTCTATATTGTTGGAAATCATCATTAATTGTGAACGAGAAGGCCTAGTATTGCGTATATTTAAGCGTATCAAAAACTCGTCTAGGGCAAGACTAATGATTGACTGAGCTAATAAAAGAACAAAATAACGGATTTTGGTCGTTTTTGTCAGTTTATTTAAAAACAAAGAGTTAGCTTCACTCATTATTGCTAAAAGATAATGGTATTTCTGCGGACATCCGTGGGTGATGATTAATATATTGTTCGCTAGATAGTGCGATATTTGTTTCCTTTGTTATAATCGCGGCGTTTTGTCGCACACGATTAGTTGTGCATCAGCTTATTCCAGCATGGCGCTAGGTAATGGCGCAGTCTTAAGTAAGACGTACCGAACTGAGACAAAAGATATCGCTATCGGTAGAACAGCCGGTCGATATTATCTTGTCTTAGAAACTAGGTGTCTGTGCTGAGCTGGATGAAAGAGGTTTTATAGGTGTTAGGCGGCTGTTTTGGCGTGCTAGCACTCGATTGATATAGCGTCAGTCGATATTTATTAGTTATATATGTGTGTTTTAGGAGATGGTGGATTATGCGTTTAATAGGCAAACAGCTTGCAAGTAAGCTTTTGTGGGTGTTGGGACAGGTATTATTACTGCCAACCCTACTAATGACTAGCGTTCAAGCTTTTGGCGCCAGCGATGCAGTGGTTGATGAAGCCCAGCGTTGGGGTCTAAATATGACTGAAGGCGTAACTGCCGTAAGCCATGAAATATACGACCTTCATATGCTGATCTTCTGGATCTGTGTTTGGATTGGTGTTGTCGTATTTGGTGTCATGTTTTATTCCATGATGATGCACCGTAAATCTTCGGGTGCAGTGCCGGCTAAGTTTCATGAAAGCACCGCCGTTGAGCTAGCTTGGACATTAATCCCTGCGCTTATTTTGGTGTTAATGGCCATTCCAGCGACGTCTTCGTTAATCAAAATTTACGATTCTTCAGAAGCTGAAATCAATATTAAGATTGTCGGTTATCAGTGGAAGTGGCAATACGAATACTTAGGTGAAGATGTGAGCTTCTTTAGTAACCTCACTACGTCACAAGATGAAATTTATGGTCTTGCGCCAAAAGGTGAGCATTATCTCCTTGAAGTCGATGAGCCATTAGTTATTCCTATTAATAAGAAGGTCCGTTTCTTAATCACTGCGAATGATGTGTTACATGCTTGGTGGGTTCCTGCCTTAGCGGTTAAGCGTGATGCGATTCCAGGTTTCGTGAATGACGCATGGACCATTATTGATGAGCCGGGTATTTACCGCGGTCAGTGTGCTGAGCTTTGTGGCAAATCGCATGGCTTTATGCCGATTGTGGTTCACGCCATGGAAGAAGCCGATTATGCAAATTGGTTAGCAGGTAAAAAAGACGAAGCCGAAGAGTTAAAAGCGGCGATGTCGCAAACGTTCACAATGGATGAACTGTATGCTCGCGGCGAAAAAGTTTATCAGGCGAATTGCGTGGCTTGTCATGGCGCTAATGGTGGCGGTGGTCTTGGACCATCCCTTGTTGGCACCGGTATTACTACAGGCCCAATTAACGCGCATATCAATGTGATGGTCAACGGTGTTGCTGGTAATGCAGTCATGCCAGTCTTTGGCAATCAACTTAATAATATCGACTTAGCATCTGTTATTACCTTTAAGCGTAATGCTTGGGGTAACAACATGGGTGATCAGCTTCAGCCAGTCGACATTTTAACTTTCAAGAAAAATCAATAAGGAGCACCGAAGATGGGTGATCACGGTCCGGCAAAAGGTTTTGGGCGTTGGTTATTTACAACTAACCACAAAGATATTGGCTCAATGTACTTATGGTTTAGTTTTGCCATGTTTCTTATGGGCGGCGTATTTGCGCTAGTCATTCGAGCTGAGTTATTTCAGCCAGGTTTACAATTAGTTGAGCCTGAATTTTTCAATCAAATGACAACCATGCACGGTCTCGTGATGGTGTTTGGTGCTGTTATGCCAGCGTTTGTTGGCTTAGCGAACTGGATGATTCCAATGATGGTTGGCGCGCCAGATATGGCCCTGCCACGCATGAACAACTGGAGCTTCTGGATTTTACCGTTTGCCTTCACATTGTTGGCATCAACGTTATTAATGGAAGGTGGTGGTCCTAACTTCGGTTGGACATTCTACGCACCGTTATCAACAACTTATGCACCGCCAAGCGTAACTTACTTTATCTTTGCCGTTCACATTATGGGTGCGTCATCGATTATGGGTTCAATCAATATCATTGCAACGATATTGAATATGCGCGCGCCAGGCATGACGTTAATGAAAATGCCATTATTCGTTTGGACTTGGTTAATCACGGCTTACTTATTAATTGCGGTAATGCCAGTATTAGCCGGTTGCGTAACAATGATGTTAATGGACATTCACTTTGGCACGAGTTTCTTTAGTGCTGCAGGTGGTGGTGATCCGGTATTGTTCCAGCACGTGTTCTGGTTCTTCGGTCATCCTGAAGTGTATATTATGATCTTGCCAGCGTTCGGTATCGTTTCGGCGATTATCCCAACGTTTGCGCGTAAGCCGTTATTTGGTTATGCCTCTATGGTGTATGCAACGGCGTCGATTGCTTTCTTATCGTTTATTGTATGGGCTCACCATATGTTTACGGTCGGCATGCCAATTGCGGGCGAGCTCTTCTTTATGTACGCAACCATGTTAATTGCGGTGCCAACAGGCGTTAAAGTTTTCAACTGGGTAACGACCATGTTCCGCGGTTCGATGACATTTGAAACGCCAATGCTGTTTGCCATTGCTTTTGTTATCTTGTTTACCATTGGTGGTTTCTCTGGCTTGATGCTGTCGATTGCGCCAGCCGATTTCCAATACCATGATACTTATTTCGTAGTTGCTCACTTCCACTATGTATTAGTGCCAGGTGCGGTATTCTCGATTTTCGCTGCGGTGTATTACTGGTTGCCGAAGTGGTGTGGCAACATGTATGACGAGCGATTAGGTAAAGCGCATTTTTGGTTATCGTTTGTCGGTTTAAACTTAACTTTCTTCCCAATGCACTTTGTGGGTCTAGCGGGCATGCCTCGTCGAATTCCTGACTATGCATTGCAGTTTGCTGACTTTAACCAAGTTGCTAGCATGGGCGCATTCTTATTCGGCTTTAGCCAAGTGTTCTTCTTGTTTATTGTTATCAAAACCATTCGCGGTGGCGAGAAAGCAACGGATGCGGTTTGGGATAATCCTGAAGGTTTGGAATGGACTATTCCATCGCCAGCGCCTTACCATACATTCACTACACCTCCGCCGATTAAATAATCGACGTTGGTGCAGTTGAAGGTTTAGGTTGTTAGAGATAGAGCAAGTTAAGACAGTAGTAATAGTCATTTTGATAAACACTTAGGTGTTTTATAGCAGAGGTAGGAACAGTGACAGAGCAGCTTAATACAACTCTCTCAGTACGCAAATTAGTTGCGCGCTTAGTAGTCGTAACGGTTGTGATGTTCGGATTTGGTTTTGCATTGGTGCCGCTTTACGATTTGTTCTGCGATGTCACTGGTTTAAATGGCAAAACTAATTCTGAAGCGTTTATACCTGTTGCAGAATTAATTGATACCAGTCGCAATGTAACCGTACAGTTTATTGCGACTAACAATGAAAACATGTCATGGGAATTTCGACCCGAAGTATTCAGCATGAAAGTGCATCCGGGCGAAGAAATTGAAACCACTTTTTATGCTAGAAATCCAACCTCAGGTGAGATGACAGCACAGGCAATACCGAGTGTATCGCCAGGAAGAGCGGCAACGTATTTTCATAAGACAGAATGTTTTTGTTTTAATCAGCAATTGTTAAGCGGTGGCTCAGCTATCGATATGCCGCTTAGATTTATCGTTGATAGAGATTTACCGGACGATGTAAATACCATTACTTTGTCTTACACATTATTTGATGTAACTGAAACGGGCGTTATTCAAGCAACGAGTTTGACAGCGCTATAAACCAATTTTTTAAATAGTAATGCAGAAATTTTTGCGAGATTCAGCAAGCACTCCTGCAAAAACTACAGCTAGAACGGAGAGACAAAATGTCAACAGACACCAATAGCAGCGTCGAAGGCTATGAACATTATTATGTGCCGGAGCAGTCTGCATTTCCGATATTGGCATCCATAGGCCTGTTTGCTTTAATCTTTGGCTTAGCTACCTTTTTAAATGAGCTTCAAGCAGAGATGACAGGTGCTGGTCGTTATATCGCTATTGCTGGTTTTGTGATGTTAAGCGCCACATTATTCTCTTGGTTTCGTCAAACCATTATTGAAAACATGTCAGGCATGAACAGCGTGCAACTTAAACGCAGTTACGTATGGGGCATGGGTTGGTTTATATTTTCTGAAGTCATGTTCTTTGCCGCTTTCTTTGGCGCGCTCTATTATGTGCGTAACTTAGCCGGCCCTTGGTTGGGTGGTGAAGGTGAAAAAGGTCAGTACATGGAGTTAGCTAAAATGTGGGCTGCTTCAGGTTATGAGTATTCATGGCCGCCATTAACAACGCCTGATGAAGCCGTCAATGGCGCGAAGGCTGCCTTTCAGGGTGCCGGAGTAGGCAATAGCATGTACCCAAGCGATGCACATAATGGCTTAGCGCTTTGGTTACCTATGTGGAATACTATTCTTCTTTTATCGTCTTCTGTGACTGTGCATATTGCTCACATAGGTCTTAAAGAAGGTAACCGTGCTAAATTTAAAGGCTGGTTATTTGCCACGGTTGTCTTAGCAATCGCGTTTTTGTTCCTTCAGGTCGCTGAGTACTATGAAGCTTATGTGCACCTTGGCTTAACATTAGAAAGCGGCATTTACGGTACCACCTTCTTTATGTTGACAGGCTTCCACGGCTTTCACGTATTCCTAGGTATGACCATGTTGTTAATCATGTTCTTGCGTGCAACTAAAGGTCATTTCTCTCATGACGATTGCTTTGGGTTTGAAGCGGCATCATGGTACTGGCATTTCGTTGACGTTGTTTGGGTATGCTTATTCTTCTTCGTTTATATCATTTGATATTTGGGGCTCAACCATTTGTTGTTGGGGTGCTGCGTACTTGCGCGCATCCCATGGAGCCCCTACTTCTAGTTGCCCCGAAAAAAATCCGTAAAGGGTTGTTCCCATTAAGGCAATCGCGAGGGCTATTCTAATGCCCAAAGAATTCAATGTTCGACGCGTTGTTCCAACATCCTTAAATAAAAATACCAGCCCACTAGCAAGACTGATAACGAGTCCAATTAGTAAGATCACAATAATGACTTTTATTAACATAATTTTTTCATCCAAGTTGTTGATCGCAATGCGCTTTCATATACCGTCATGATTGCAGCTTATCGTTGGGATTCCAACTGGAAAATTCTTATTACTGTGCTGGTGGCATTGCCACTCTTGCTGCGCCTAGGTTTTTGGCAGTTAGAGCGCGGTGAAGAAAAGCAGCAATTACAAGCGCAATACGAAGCGCAAGATCAGATGTTACCGATTGAGTTAGAGAGCCAAGATGCGTCCGTTCAATCTAGCCATCAGCGCGTATATCTTATCGGTGAGTTTGATAATCAACACAATGTCTTGCTTGATAATCGTATTTATGGGGGTGTTGTTGGTTATGAAGTATTAACGCCCTTTGTGACTGAAAGCGGTTTTTCGGTGCTAGTTAACCGCGGCTGGATTGCTGGCTTTGCCAATAGGCAACAACTTCCTAACGTGCCTGTTATGGATTCAAAGGTGCGTATTATTGGTAAAATTTATGTGCCATTGGGTAAACCGGTGACATTGGCCAATGATGAGTGGTCTGAACAATGGCCTTTGGTCGTACAATGGGAGGACATATCAAGAATTGCTACTGTGCTTGATAATGAACTTTATCCTTATTCTGTGCGTTTAGAGCCTTCAGCGTCAGGTGCCCTACTTGTTGATTGGCCAGCTGTTAATGTTCAGCCAGAAAAGCATTGGGGCTATGCAGTACAGTGGTTTTCAATGGCGGCAGCATTATTCGTCTTTTGGCTCTATTCATCTATTCGGCCTCGTAATACAGACACGGCCAATCATTAAGCGTTTAACATTGAGTTGAAATTATGACAGCATCATTTACACCTAAGCAGGTACGATCAAGCCGTATGAAGCTCGTCGTGCTCTGGGCTATCCCTTTTGGTTTAATGGCTATTGCCGCTGTCGTGTATAACTTGGTGGAATCGGGCGTTATTAATGTTGGTAGTAAAAATGAAGGTGTTTTAATTCAGCCGCCTATTCAGTTAAATGGCTTGGCATTAACAACCAACGTTGAGTTAGCCAGAGATAATATTTGGGCAGGTAAATGGTCAATCGTTGTTCGTGGTGGCGCTGATTGTGATGCTGACTGTTTAGATACGCTGCTCGTTACGCGCCAAATACATAAACGCTTAAATAAAGAGGGTAATCGTGTGCAGCGCGTTTATTTGAGCACTGCGCCTGCGTTGAGTGATGAGCTAACTGCGCATTTAGCGGCAGAGAATCACTATATGAAAATAGCTGTCGTTGATGAGATAGCGAATGAAGAAACCAATCAACTCGCTTTGATTGAGCTTGATAATGTTCTTGCCAGCGCCAGCCAGACAGTACGATTTTTTCTGGTTGATCCTGACGGCTGGGCAATGATGTATTATTTAAATGAGCATGATGGTGTGGTCATATTAAAAGACCTCAAGTACTTACTAAAATATTCAAAAGAGCGCTAAAACGTGTTGATAAATACTGCTGAAAAACGTAAACCAGGATTCAGACTTGCCGCATGTGCAACCGCATTTGCCGTATGCGTCATTATTTTGGGTGCCTTCACCCGCTTAGCGGATGCTGGTTTGGGCTGTCCTGACTGGCCTGTCTGTTATGGACATATACTTTGGCCAATGGATGCTGAAGAAGTAGCCGTAGCCAATGCCGCATTTCCTGACACCCCAGTTGAGCATGATAAAACTTGGCCAGAACAGGTTCATCGTTTATTAGCAACGGGTCTTGGTTTTTTCTGTATTGCCTTGGTTGGCCTAGCTTGGCGTGATCGTATTAAAAATCGTGACAGTCTTTCACCTTTTAAGCTGCCATTAATTTTATTAGGTATGGTTATTTTACAGGGCATGTTTGGGCGCTGGACGGTCACCTTAAACTTATGGCCACAAGTTGTCACAGCTCACTTGATGGGCGGTTTCACCACTCTATCGCTACTGTGGTTGCTCACATTAAGATTAAACAACTATCAATGGACGGTTTCTCCTTCTGTGATGCAGTCACTGCAATCCATTAAGCCGGTGCTGATTACCGTATTTGTGCTCGTCATTTTTCAAATTATGCTGGGTGGCTGGACATCGTCTAACTATGCCGCTCTGGCTTGTCCCGATTTACCGATGTGTCAAACGGTTTGGTGGCCCACCATGGATTTTGCTACGGGCTTTAATTTTGCCCAAGATATCGGGCCTAATTATTTAGGCGGAGTGATGGACAGCGCCGCTAGGACAGCGATTCATTTTAGTCATCGTATTGGCGCTATTATTGTTACAATATCGGTTCTGTATTTAGTGTGGCGTTTATTAAAAACAGGATTGCCTGCTGCTAAATTATGGGCGGTAACATTAGCTGTTGTATTATTCGTACAAGTGAGCCTTGGCTTAAGTAATGTCATTTGGTCCTTGCCGTTGCCGGTAGCGGTAGCGCACAATGCAGTCGGCGCCATGCTGATGCTTGTTTTTGTGGGTTTAAGTCACCGATTCTATACAGCTAAAGTACAGGCTTAACCAAACCTTATAGTGACAAACTGCCCGTTAGCTATCAATCTGACGGGGTTGGAAATAATTAAAATGACAAATCCAGAAGCATTAGACCCGCAAGCGATAAAGCCACTATGGCGTGATTATTTAGAGCTTTGTAAGCCTAACGTGGTTGCGTTAATGATATTGACGGCTATCGTCGGTATGTTCTTGGCGGTGCCGGGCATGGTGCCTATAGATATTCTTATTATCGGCAACATCGGCATTGGTTTGTGTGCCGCCTCTTCAGCGGTTATCAATCACGTGGTTGATAAAAAAATTGATATTCTAATGACGCGCACTAAAAATCGACCTGTTGCTCAAGGTAGGATTAGTGATCCGCAAGCATTAATGTTTAGTGCCATTATGGGCATTGGCGGCTTTGGAATGCTAATGGTTTTTGTTAACCCACTCACTGCGTGGTTAACATTAGTGTCTTCCATTGGTTACGCACTTATTTATACTTGTTTTTTAAAACGCGCCACACCACAGAATATTGTTATTGGTGGCTTGGCTGGTGCAGCGCCTCCGCTATTAGGTTGGACGGCGGTAACGGGTGAAATTCATGGATATGCATTGTTGCTGGTGTTAATTATTTTTGCATGGACACCGCCGCATTTCTGGGCGCTAGCGATTCATCGTAAAGACGATTATGCCAAAGTGGGTATTCCTATGCTGCCGGTTACACACGGTGATAAATATACGCGACTGCATATTTTGCTTTATACGATTATTATGTTTGTCGTTACCCTGCTGCCGTTTGTCACTAAGATGTTTGGTCTTTTATATTTATTGGGTGCAGTAGTATTAGGAATTGGGTTTTTATATTGGGCCGTTATTCTGATGATAAATAAAAATCCGGATGCGCCAATGGAAACCTTTAAGTATTCCATTATTTATTTAATGGCGTTGTTTGTCATTATGCTAGCCGATCATTACGTGTATCCACTGGACACGCGTGTTGCTCCTGAGCAGCCAGCAATAGAGCTACAAATTACGCCAGAAAAATCGCCAGGCTTTGTTCCTCTTTCTATAGTCGAATAGTCGAATAGTTGGATAGATTATTCAATGGCGTTACGTTAGGTCGCTAACTCAAGTGCAGTTATGCGCCCTACTCTCTGCTTGATTATTAATTGCTGTTTGCGTTATGTTATTAACTAAACGTGTGATTTATTTAACTGCATCTTACAGGTATCTTGTATCGTGAATAAAACAAACAGCGAGAGCTTTACCCATAAAGATCGTCAAAGCGGTATTCGTAATACGGTTGTTGGCATCATGATTTTTATTACCGTTGTGATGGTTTTATTTATAAACCGCCTATCTAAAGAGCGTATTTTAAGTCCCAAAGAAATGGTTGCCAACGGCGCGGTCATGTTTTCGGTGCCGAGAGAAATTAGTCCTCTTAATTTGATTGATCAAAACCAACAGCTCTTTACGGAAAGCCAGTTTATTGGCAAGTGGACTTTAGTCTTTTTTGGTTTTACTCATTGCCCGGACATATGCCCTACTACTTTATCATTGTTCAATCAGGTATCTGAGCGATTAGTTGATACGCCTTATGCGGTTGATACGCAGTTTTTATTGGTTAGTTTAGATCCGACGCGTGACACGCCAGAAAAAATGAAGCCTTACGTAGAGTATTTTAATACTGATTTTATCGGTGTTACCGGCGAATTTTTATCGATACACCGTTTTGCTAAACAATTGAATGTCGCTTTTCAAAAAGTCGTTACCGATGCTGACACTGGTGAATATACGGTAGATCATGGTGGCAACGTGGCGTTGATTAATCCACAAGGTTATTATCATGGCTTTTATAAGCCACCATTGGATCTCGATCGTATGACGCTTACTTATAAATCGGTTCGTGCTGATAATCTTTAAATAGATGCCCTCTTCTTTTTTGCGCATTGTTTTTCTGTCTTTATTGTTTGTTCCCTTCGCGTTCGTTATTAATAGCCATGCTGATGAGAAAAAATCATCGGCATTAGAGACCTATACCTCTGTAGTTCGCCATGTTGTTGATGGTGATAGCTTGTATCTTGTTGGTGTGAAGCGGCAAATTAGATTATGGGGCGTTGATGCACCTGAACTAAAAAAGCCTGGTTATTTCGCGGCTAGAAATGCGTTGATGAAAAAAGTAAAAGGTAAGCGGCTTAGATGTGTCACGCAAGATCATGATCGATACGGTCGTATTGTTGCTCGTTGTTTTATGGCGGCCAGCAATAATAAACCAGCTCTAGATATTAATGAATGGATGCTTAAAAGCCGAACGGCCAAAGAGTACTGTTACTTCACTAAAGGGTTTTACGGTTACTGTAATTAAAATGACGCGGATTTGACGTGTTGCTGGCTTGTACTTTCTCGAGGCATAAAAAAACGGGCTCCAAAGAGCCCGTACGAGGAGGATAATAATATAAAAACAATCAAAAAATAAAAATAACAAACAATGACTTACGGGGTGAAAATCTCTTGCGAATCAATAATAAAATCTAATTGGTCGCGTAACTCTTTTTGCAGGCCATCAATATAAGCCTCGCTTTGTGAATTCTTTAAAGCCGATCCTGAAAGTAAGCGTTCAGCAGACATAGGCGGTAAAGCAACAGGGTAACGATTAAGTGCTAAATAGAAACTGTGTTTCGTTTCATCATGATAGGCACTTGCGTCAATATCGGTGGCTCCACTCAAGTCGGCTGGGCTCGCAAATACTTGTCCGGATAGGATAAGTGCTGCTGCTACATACGAAATGGCGGAGTAAGCTAGATTTTTCATAATGTTTACTCCTTTCGTTGTGTGCGTTTTTTGGCTTGTGACCTAGAAACGCGGTAATAAATTTGTTTCGTTCTTGTATGTTACATAGAGTAACACCTGTGGATAAAAATGCCAGTTTAGAAACGAAAATAAGCTCAATAATTGTGTGAATAGTTGCACTGTTACTCAGTCTTAATCTCGCTTGTGTCTATATGTTATTGAAAAACAGCCAGTTAATAACTAAATACACATTGTATACGGCATGTGTTACTAAATGGTTCATTGAATATGGCTCACTTGTTACTATGCCGTTTAATTAGTAATCAGTTAGTCAGTATTCACTTATCTTATGAGCTTTTAGAGATAAATCTGACACTGTGTTACCTCTGATTTTTCTCTGCGAGTCATAAATCGTCATCGCGAGAAGAGCTGTGATATTGACGGCGCTTGATAAACGCCTCACATAGAGTGGTTGCCGCCTTAAGCTGAGTGCTGAGCTGTGATAAGCTGCTCGCCCGCAGTTTAATGCTATTAATAGTCATTAACGTCTTACTGCCACCCTTATTAACTATGAAACAGGTGCAACACATCCTATGGCTGCAAATGATCCACTTGTACTCGTCGATGGCTCCTCTTACCTTTATCGTGCCTTTCACGCTCTACCGCCACTCATTACCTCTAAAGGCATGCCAACGGGCGCTATAAAGGGCGTTATCAATATGTTGCGCCGTTTACAGAAAGATTATCCCGGCAGTGTAATTACGGTTATCTTTGATGCTAAGGGCAAAACCTTTAGAGATGAGATTTATACGGATTACAAAGCTAACCGAGCAGCCATGCCAGATGATCTTAGGCCGCAGGTAGCTCCTATTCATCAGATTGTTGAGGCAATGGGTTTGCCATTACTTGTTGTTGATGGCGTTGAAGCTGACGATGTTATTGGGACATTGGCTGATCAAGCAACTCAGAAATCGATACCAGTAGTGATTTCAACCGGTGATAAAGATATGGCCCAGTTGGTTAATGAGCATGTCTCATTAGTGAATACCATGACTGAGTTATCTATGGACCCACAAGGTGTAATCGATAAGTTTGGTATTCCCGCCAAGTACATTATTGATTACCTTGCTCTTATGGGTGACAAAGTCGATAACATTCCAGGGGTGCCAGGGGTTGGTGAAAAAACTGCGTTGGGATTAATTCAAACCCTTGGCAGCATTGAAGATATTTATAATAAATTAGATCAAGTGGCTGATGTTCCCGTGCGTGGCGCAAAAAAACTGGCAGAAAAGTTAGCCGCTCATGAAGCCGAGGCGCGACTTTCTTATACATTAGCAACCATTAAGTTAGATGTTGAATTAGAGGTAACGGCTGAGACGCTATATAACAGTGAGTTGAGTTCGCCGCCAAATACTGAGCGACTTAATGAATTATTTAATGAATATGAATTTAAATCTTGGGCAGCACAAAGTGGTGGGGTAGTACCAAGCACCCCAGCTAAGGTTTCATTGGCGCCAGCAGATGTTGGTATAGAAAAAAATCAAGCGCCTAAACCTGCAGTGACAAGACCTGCAGTGACAAGACACTATGAAACCGTATTAACGACCAAGCGTTTAGGTATATGGATAAAAACACTGGCTGCTAGTGATCACTTTTCTCTTGATACTGAAACAACCAGTCTTAATTATATTGATGCACGCGTAGTGGGTGTGTCGGTCAGTGTGGCTGCAGGTTCTGCCGCTTACATTCCTTTTGCGCATCATTATGAAGGCGCGCCAGAACAATTAACTGAAGATGAAGTTTTAGGTGCGCTAAAGCCGTTGTTAGAAAATTCCGCTGTCAAAAAAGTGGGTCAAAATTTAAAGTACGATAAACATGTGTTGAGTAATCATGGTATTGATTTGCAGGGCATAGCCGATGACACCATGTTGATGTCTTATGTGTTGAACTCAACCAGTTCACGACATGATATGGATACTTTGGCGAGTAATTATTTAGATGAGAGCACAACCAAATATGAAGAAGTAGCAGGCAAGGGCGCTAAGCAAATTACTTTTGATCAAGTCGATTTAGAAATAGCAGGGCCTTATGCTGCCGAAGATGCCGACATTACACTACGCTTGCATGAGGTTCTGAAAAAAGAGTTAGCGGCGGTTGCGCCATTAGAAAAATTATATCGTGAAATAGAACTGCCGTTGCTCAATACCCTTTGTGATATTGAACAAACGGGCACACTCATAGATGGTGAAATATTATTAAAGCAAAGTGCTGAAATTGGCATTCGCTTAGAGGAGCTCGCGCAAGAGGCCTATACGTTAGCAGAAGAAGAATTTAATTTAGGTTCGCCAAAACAATTACAAACCATTTTGTTTGAAAAGTTAAAGTTGCCGGTTATTAAGAAAACGCCGAAAGGTCAGCCGTCAACCGCTGAGCCTATATTGCAAGAGCTAGCATTAAATTACCCCTTACCTAAAGTGATAATGGAATACCGCGGTTTAAGTAAATTAAAATCAACTTATACCGATCGCTTACCAGAACAGATCAATCAGAAAACGGGCAGGGTGCATACTTCTTATCATCAAGCGGTAACGGCAACCGGCCGTTTATCATCATCCGATCCAAACTTACAAAATATTCCTATTCGAACGGCTGAAGGTCGTAAAGTGAGGCAGGCATTTATTGCCTCTCCGAATAGTTCGGTGCTAGCTGCCGATTACTCGCAAATTGAATTACGTATTATGGCGCATTTGTCAGGTGATAAAGGTTTACTTGATGCCTTTAATCAAGGTTTGGATGTTCATAAGGCGACAGCGGCAGAAGTTTTTTCTGTGAATCTTGCAGAGGTGAGTCAAGAGCAGCGCCGTCGCGCTAAAGCGATAAATTTTGGGTTAATTTATGGCATGTCTGCTTTTGGTTTAGCTAAGCAATTAGATATTGGTCGTCGTGATGCGCAAGAATATATTGAACGTTATTTTGATCGCTACCCGGGTGTTTTAGCGTATATGGAAAACACCCGAGCCTCGGCCTATGAAATGGGCTATGTCGAAACATTGTTTGGTCGTCGTTTATATTTACCTGAAATTAATAGCAGTAACGGTATGCGTCGCCAAGCAGCAGAGCGAACCGCTATTAATGCGCCCATGCAGGGTACGGCTGCCGACATTATTAAAATTGCGATGCTAAATGTGAATGCATGGTTAAAAGATAATGCTGATATAAAAATGATTATGCAGGTACACGATGAATTAGTATTTGAAGTGCCGACAGATAAGCTCGACTATGCGAAAGAGAATATTGGTCAGCTAATGTCGAGTGCTGCAGATTTAGCGGTTCCGCTGGTCGTAGATATTGGCGTTGGAGATAATTGGGATGAGGCGCATTAAACGTCAATATAATTAGTCGCTAACGGGCACCATCTTTTGATTAATGCATTTGCAACATCAGGATCGCTGTTGCAAATAGTATTAGAGGCTTGCACTACAGCATCAATCATATCAGCA
>Ga0209198_1000332_pt1 | contig 44961 bp, 44 predicted proteins | sample COGITO_mtgs_1105_2_FD_184804 | JGI IMG/M metagenome (GOLD analysis project Ga0209198, IMG submission 184804) | Pelagic marine microbial communities from North Sea - COGITO_mtgs_110519 (SPAdes) (version 2) | ecosystem: Environmental > Aquatic > Marine > Epipelagic ...
CCAGCTGCCGGTGAAGTTGGATCTGAGTTTGTAGAATCAGATCTTTGATCTAAAGTCAAATCTCCTGAACCGTTTGTTGATAGCACATAATCTGAAGAAATACCATAACCTGCCTCATTAGCATCTATGGCTACAACTAAATTGTCTGTTCCGTTATAGGTAAAAGGCGAACTAAATGTAATTGTTAATACATCATTAGCTACAGTAACTGTACCGTCAACAAGCACATGCGACAAGGTAGTAACATCTACCCAATCTGAAGTAGAATCAAAAGCTGTTTTGGCTGTATGACCTATCCAAACATCTACATTATCATCTGCACTTGAAAAATCTGTTCCAGCATTCAAAGCATACTCAATAGAAGTAACATCTCCACTAGTATTTATTTCTGAAGCTAAATAAATAGATTGAGAATAAGAAGTCCCATAATAAGGAGATATTGGTGGGGAATTTAAACCGTCACCATCATCACCATTACCAAGTGATACCTGGGAAAATGAAAGTGTTGTTGTTAATAACAACAATAATAAAGTAATTTTTTTCATAAAATTTGGTTTTAGTTAATTTCTTAAATTTTTGTTAAAAAGCTAATTTACATTATTTCATATAAATGCCAAAGCACAAGCGATATATATCAGTAAAATATTATTGTTTTTATTTATATCACAAAAAAAATAGGTTTTGATTACTATAAATCAAAACCTATTTACACTTTTATAGATACTATGTAAATTACTCTTCTGTAAATTTATCCATTACAGCGTCACTTACTCCCATATTAGAGAAACCTCCGTCATGAAATAAGTTCTGTAAAGTTACTTTTTTTGTTAAATCTGAAAATAAAGAAATGGTATAGTCTGCACATTCTAATGCTGTAGCATTTCCTAATGGAGACATCTTGTCTGCATAGGCTAAAAACCCTTCAAATCCTTTTACACCACTACCTGCTGTAGTTGGTGTTGGAGATTGAGAAATGGTATTAACTCTTACCTTATGATCTCTACCAAAGAAATATCCAAAACTACGCGCTATACTCTCTAGATAGGCTTTGTTGTCTGCCATGTCATTATAGTCTGGAAAAACACGTTGGGCTGCCATGTAAGTTAGGGCTACTATACTACCCCACTCGCTCATGGCCTCTTTGTTATATAAAACATTCATTACTTTATGAAAAGAAACCGCAGATACATCCCACCCTTTGGTAGTAAAATCATACTTAGGGTCTGTATACAATTTACCTTTTCTTACGTTTACAGACATACCAATAGAATGCAATACAAAATCAATTTTACCACCTAAAATTTCCATAGATTGTTCAATTAAATTCTCTAAGTCTTCCATAGAAGTGGCATCTGCAGGAATAATTTGAGACCCAGTTTTTGCAGCTAAGTCTTTAATAGTTCCCATTCTCATGGCTATAGGTGCGTTTGTTAATACAAACTCTGCTCCTTCTTCATGAGCTCTTTCTGCTGTTTTCCAAGCAATGGAGTTTTCATCTAATGCACCAAAAATAATTCCCTTTTTCCCTTTTAATAAATTATAAGACATCTCTTAAATTGTTTGTTTTTTATTCGTGGGCAAATATAATCGTTTAATTTTTATCGTTCTATTTTTGAATACTCTAATTAGGCGTACTCCTAATTTACTATAATGCAAAAAATCAACAATTAATTTAGCAACTCTCTAGCATGGGTTAGGGCACTGTCTGAAATGTTTTTACCGCTTAGCATTTCTGCAATCTCAACAATTCTCTCATCTTCAGACAATTGTTTTAGATTAGTAGTAGTAATATTATTTACCTCTTCTTTATATACCTTGTAATGCTGATTTCCTTTAGCAGCAATTTGTGGTAAATGAGTTATGGTAATTACTTGCATTTTCTGGCTCATCTGAGACATGATATGAGCCATTTTATTAGAAATTTCGCCAGAAACGCCACTATCTATTTCATCAAAAATGATAGTAGGTAGCTGACTGTTTTCTGATAAGATCTTTTTGATAGCCAACATAACTCTAGACAACTCACCGCCTGAAGCAACTTTTTTTAACTCTCCATATTGCCCCCCTTTATTAGCAGAAAATAAAAATTCTAAGCTGTCTTTTCCATTCTTGTAATAATTTTCTGATAGTGTATTTTTTATCTGAAAACGAGCGTGAGGCATTCCTAAATCAGCTAATATATCTGCTAACTGTTTTGATAATTTTAGAATGATTTTACTTCTAGCATCTGAAATTTTTAAAGCTACTGCATCTAATTTATTTGCTATTCCTTTTACAATAGTTTCTTGGTCTAATAAACTTTGTTCGGCATTTTCTACTGTATTAACTTTTTTAAATAACTCTGATTGGATAGTTAATAACTCTGAAATTGTATTGACATAGTGTTTCTTTTGCAAATTATAGATCAATTGCAATCGATCATTTAATTGCTCTGCTTCAGATGGATTAAAATCTACCGATTCGTAAGCCGTTTCTATTTCTCCAATAATATCATCTGATTCAATTTTTACACTAGAAATTCTATCTAAAAGTTCTTGATATTCTCCAGAATAGGATGCTATTTTAGCTAGCTTTTGCTCTAATGAAAACAATAGGTTTTGAATTCCAATATTTTCATCAGTTGTTAGTTGAAGTGCTTCTGATAAATTTTGTTTAATTTCTTCTACATTATTTATTTTATCTAACTTTTCCTCCAACAACTCTTGTTCATCTTCTAGAAGTTTGGCTTCAAGTAGTTCATTATATAAATGAGAATTATAATCGTATTGAAGACTAGCCTCTCTTTGAGCTAGTTGAATTTCCTCTAGTCTCTTCTTTTCTTTAGTGTAACTTGCTAATCCACTCTTATAAGAAGCTAATTTACTCTCATTATTGGCAACAGCATCCATTAACTGAAATTGAAACTGCTGGTCAGAAACTTGAAGGGTTTGATGTTGCGAATGAATGTCTATGAGTCTAGCCCTTAGTGCTGTTAAAACCAAAAGAGTTACGGGCGTATCATTTACAAAAGCTCTAGATTTTCCAGAAGGAAGAATTTCTCTTCTTAAAATAGTATTACTCTCATAATCTATATCTTCTGTTTCAAAAAAATCTTGTAAATTATAGGTATCTATAGATATAATGGCCTCAACTACACACTTTGTAGTAGTATTTTTTAATGAAGATGAATCTGCTCTATTTCCTAAAACCAACCCAAGTGCTCCTAATAAAATTGACTTTCCAGCCCCTGTTTCTCCAGTAATAATTGAAAGACCAGAAGAAAAATCAATATGTAATTCATTGATTAAAGCGTAGTTTTTTATGGAAATAGATACTAGCAAGTGGTGTACTTTTTGAAAAAATTAAATTTAATTAATTTTTCGCCACTTAGAGCTATTGTTTGGAGATATTTTCTGAAGTACCGCAATTAAACGCTGTTTGCTTCTAGTGTTTGGTCCGTCTGAATAAAGGTTTACAATTTCGTCTGCTTTCGCATCAAAAAATAGTCTAAATAATGGATTTCCTATTACTTTATTGTAAAGCCTGTCTAACGAAATAATGGCATTTTCAAGGTTTTGTTTCGCAATTTTGGCATTTCCTGATAATTCGTCTAGACCTATTCTGTGATACTTGTAAAGTACTGATCGATACTGACTTAAACCAGGTGATAATAGATTGTCTATAATTTGAAATCTATTTTGAACACCCACTTGGTTAGACCATGCTGCAAGACCACTCTGCTGGGCTTGAAGTGTTACATTTTCTGCTTCTTTTAAATAAGATTCGCCACCCTTTAAAGCAAAGCTATCTGCGTCTACTCCTAGAATTATATATGTGTAAAAAACAATTGTAGAAATTAAGTTAGAGTCAAATCTAGTTGGGTTATATATTAACTGATCAAATTCGTTGTACTTAAAATTAAAGTCATTATCTCTGATATTTAAAATTGGAGTCTCATAAGAAGTTCCAAAAACTGGTCTTGTAGACTGTATTTGAATAGATCCTTCAAAAGTATTATTATCTCTTTTTGTGATAATAATATTTATAGCACAATTAATACGTTCTTGAGATTTGACAGTTTTATCTGTCCATTTTTTTTGATTTACAAATTCTGTTATGGATGTTTCTAGTGTTTTAAAAACTTGTCTATTTGATCCTGACACTTGATCAAAATTAACAGTTACTTGACAATTTAATTCTTGTGAAGAAATTGTTATGGTTGATAAAAAAATAAAAAATAAGAGTATACTACGCATCTATTTTATTCAAAATTTCATTCATAATATCAATAGCTACCGCTGTTTTTGACTTTAATTCAAAATGTACTTGATGTTGCTCATGATCTATAAAAGTTACTTTATTTGTATCTGTGGCAAATCCTGCACCTTTATCTTTTAATGAGTTTAAAATAATGGCATCTAAATTTTTACTTTCTAGTTTAGAGAGTGCATTTACAATCTCATTATTTGTCTCTAAGGCAAAACCAACTAAATACTGTTGTTGCTTGATAGCTCCTAAGGAGGCTAAAATATCTTTTGTTGGAGCTAACTCTATCTCTAACGTAGTATCTTTCTTTTTTATTTTCTCTGTAGCTACTTTTTTTGGCTTGTAATCTGCAACGGCAGCAGATAAAACGGCAATAGCTACCTCATGAAAATAGTGATGACAAGCTTTATACATTTCTTCAGCAGTCACCACATTTATTCTCTTAATTAGCGTGTTATTTTCTTTTTCTTCACTTGGTCCGGTTATTAAAAACACTTCAGCTCCAAGATTTGCGGCAGCTTTAGCTATTTCAAATCCCATTTTTCCTGAGGAATGATTTCCAATAAATCTTACAGGATCTATGGCTTCATAGGTTGGTCCGGCTGTTACTAAAACTTTTTTACCTTTTAAGGGTAATGTAGATAAAATGTCATTTTCTATAAAAGACATGATGTCTTGTGGCTCTGCCATTCTTCCCTCACCAACCAAACCACTTGCCAATTCTCCACTTGTGGCTGGAATCATTTTATTTCCAAATAACTGAAGCTTATCTAAACTGGTTATTGTAGAAGGGTGAGCGTACATGTCTAAATCCATTGCAGGCGCAAAGTATACTGGACATTTTGCAGACAAATAAGTAGCAATTAATAGATTATCACAAGTGCCACTAGACATTTTAGATAATGTATTTGCCGTTGCAGGTGCTATGAGCATTAGGTCTGCCCAAAGTCCTAATTCTACATGATTATTCCATAATTCGTTTTCTTCTTCTTTACTATAAAAAGTAGAATGAACTGGATTCTTTGAAAGAGTAGAAAGTGTTAATGGGGTAATAAAATCTTTGGAGGCAGGTGTCATGATAACTTGAACTTCTGCCCCAGATTTGATAAATAAACGAACCAAAGTGGCCGTCTTGTAAGCGGCTATTCCGGCTGTGATACCAAGAAGAATTTTTTTACCGCTTAAAACAGACATTACTCAGTATCTGGTGTTCTATGGTAAACTTTACCATCTAACCATTCATCTACTGCGATTGCAGTAGGTTTGGGTAATTTTTCATAGAACTTTGATACTTCAATCTGTTCTTTGTTTTCAAAAACCTCTTCTAAGCTATCATTGTAAGTAGCAAACTCCTCTAATTTCTCAACTAATTCTGTTTTTAAATCAGTATTAATTTGAACTGCTCTTTTAGATATGATAGAGATTGCCTCATAGATATTCTCTGTTTGAGACTCTACAATATCTTTATCATAAGTTACTGTTGTTACTGGAGCTTTTGTTTCTTTATAATTCATAATTAACTCTTTACTAACTGTTTTTCTTCTTTTTTTATTTCTGATAATAACTTATCCGAATCTTTTAAAAATTTAGATTTAGGAAAGTTTCTAACTAACTTTTCGTAAGCTGCAATTGCATCTTTAATTCTATTAGGCTTTTTTCTTTCAGTACTAACAATAACCAAATCATGAAAAGCTTTAAATCTATAATATAAAGCTTCTTCTTTTAATTTTGTGCCTAAAAAATCGTTTATTAAATTATCAAAAACAACAATAGCAGAATTATAATTTCTAAAATCTGTTAAGGCAGTTTTATAATAAGTTTTCCCTATTTCAAAAGCTTTAGTTTCTAATTTAAACTGTAATTCTCTATAATGTTTATTAGCTTCCTCTAATCTATCTGAGTCTGGATAAGCATCTATAAACGTTTGAAAAGCTATAATAGCTTTATTGGTGTCTGTTTGGTCTAAACTAGATGACGGAGAAGCTAATTTATAACTGTAGGCAGATAAGAAGGCTGCCTCTTCATTTTTTGAGCTTTTTGGGTAATTAATTGTAAATCTATCAAAAGCATAAGCAGCAGTAGCATAACTTTTCTCATTAAAATTTGATTGTGCTACCATGAATTGAATACGTTCCATTTGTGGTTTACCTCTGTATGAGGGTATAACTAAGTCAAACAATCTTAAAGCCTTTGCATATTCTTTAGCTTCATATTTTTTTACAGCTAATTTATATCTATCCGCCATAGACCCCTTTCCTACAGTACGAGAGTATTCACCACATGAATTAAACAATAGTGAAACAGAAAAAATTAGTGTTAAAATCTTGATTTTTCGCATTTGGCAAAAGTAAGGTATTTATATGGATTACTAAAACGCTTTTTTCTTTTATAAATCAGCTTCAATAGCTCTAATTTGTTTTGTATAGAGAGTCAAATTAAAAAAATAGATTTTAATTTTATTGAGCTTTTAAAATAATTAAAAAACAACAACTTTGAATGATGTAATTAACTAAAAATAGTTGTTAGAAATTATCCGTTTGATATTAAATGTTTGTTAATTAAGTTCAGAGCCAGGTTCTGCTCCAATAAGACTTTTCACATCATTATCAAACAAATACAAACCTCCTTTATCATCTCCAATTAACTTTATTTTATCTAAAATATTTCTTGCAAGTGCTTCTTCTTCTATTTGCTCAGAAACATACCATTGAAGGAAATTGTGGGTTGCATAGTCTTTTTCCTGAAGTGTTATGTCTACTAAATCATTAATAGATTTAGATACTTTTACTTCGTGCTGAAATAAACTTTCAAACATTTCTTTGAATGATCCAAATTCAGCTGGAGGGGCATCTAATTGGGATACTTTTGCATGACCACCTCGCTCATTAATAAATTTCACGAGTTTTAACATATGCTCACGTTCTTCATCAGAGTGAGCGTACATAAAGGTTGCAACGCCCTCAAAACCTAAAGTTTCTGCCCAAGAAGCCATGGCTAAATATACCTGAGATGATGATGCTTCTACTGTAACTTGCTTATTTAAAGCCTCTTCAATTATTTTTGATAACATATTTTTTAATCTAAATTAGTAACAAAATTAGTAATTTCTTTTTGAAGTTTCTCAGATGCTTTAACCAAAGGCAACCTAACTTCGTTAGATGCAATACCCAAGCATTGAAGAACTGCCTTTATTCCTGAAGGATTATTTTCTGAAAATATCATACTAATAATATCCATTAGTTTATAATGTAATTTATATGCTTCTTTATTTTTCCCTTGTAATCCTAAACGGATTAAGGTTGAGAATTCTTTAGGAAAAGCCTGACCTATGACAGATATAACGCCAGATGCACCTGCTAAAACAACATTAAGTGCTAAATCATCATCACCAGAAATAATTAAAAAATCTTTCGGTTTATTTTTTATCAATTCTAAATATTGCTGAACATTATTCCCTGCTTCTTTTACAGCTATAATATTATTAAAATCAGAGGCTAGACGCAATGTGGTTTGAGAGTCCATATTTTTTGAGGTTCGCCCTGGAACATTATACAAGATAATTGGTTTTGGACTAGCCAAAGCAATTGCTTTAAAATGTTGATAAAAACCCTCTTGGGTTGGCTTACTGTAGTAAGGCGCCACAGATAAAACCGCATCTATATGAGTTAGATCTGAAGATAAAATTTCTGCTATAACAGCACTAGTATTATTGCCACCTAAACCAAGCACCAAAGGAACTCTGCCTTTATTAACAGAAACTATAACATCAACAATTCTTTGTCTCTCTTCTTTAGATACTGTTACACTCTCTCCTGTAGTTCCATTAATCACAAGATAATCTACTCCATTAGCTATATTGAACTCAACGAGTTTAGACAATGCAGTAAAATCAATAGATAAGTCTTTTTTAAAAGGGGTTACCAAGGCAACACCTGTTCCTACAAATTTTTGCATAAACAAAATTTAATTTTAACAAAAATACGCTATTAATGATAGTAAATCTCAATTAAAATTGCTTAAAATCTAATTTTTACAGATTTAAATACTTTGTTGAATTTTAAACTATGAATGCTTATCAAGAATTGATAAATACTTTTTCATTTCATCAAAAAACACATCTATTTGATGTAAATCACAAGAAATATCTAAATGAAAAAATCCAGTGTTATGGTTAGACAATCCAACTTTAAAGGAAGCAGCAGAGGAAGCTACTGCATATTCTAGAAAGATATTTTTTTTGGTGTACAAACAAATTAACAAATCAAATGGCTCCTCAAGAAAACTACTTAAGCTAGTGTCTAGAATGTCTCCTCTCCAATCAAAGTCTTTTTCGGAAAAATGCTTGTATGATTTTTGATCATCTTTAGAAAACTTCCTGAAACTATAAATTTTGGGGTTTCTTAAGCTAAACTTTTGAATTAAAATTTCAGAAAAATCATATTTTTTTGAAAAATTATCACATGATATAATCCCAACTGTTTTAATTTTTTTTGTAGATTCATCAGCTGATGATTGGGATTTTAAAGATAGGGAATGAATCTTTTTTTGAATGTAGTAGTATTTTAATTTAGATCTTAGCATAAATTCAACGACACAAAAAACTATCTTGTACCCACAAATATAATTAAAAAACGAATCATGTCATTTATGAAAAAAATCTGGATTCTTTTCTTTTTCAGCTTCCTTCTTATAGCTTGTAAAAACAACTCACATGAAGTTTTAAAAATTAATGCAAAACAACTAAACATTAGTAATGATATTAAACAAGACAGTTCAATCATTCAATTATTTACTCCTTACAAGAAAAAAATGACTAAAGAAATTACCAAATCTCTTTCATTTTCTCCTAAAATATTAGAAAGAACAGACGGGAATCTTCAAAGTACACTTGGTAATTTAGTTGCAGATTTATCTTATGAAAAAGCCAATGAACTTTTCAAAAATAAAACAGGAAAGACTGTAGATTTTTCAATGTCTAATTATGGAGGTATTAGAGCTGCTATTATGAAAGGTGATGTAACTGTTTCTAATGCTTTTGAACTCATGCCTTTTGATAATACAATAGTAGTGGTGGAACTCAATTATGATAAAATTAAAGCATTGTTTAATTATTTTGTAGCAAAAAAAACTGCACACCCATTGTCAAAAAATATTCAATTAACTATTGAAAATGATTCTTACAATGTACTTATAAACGGAAAAACCATTAAAAAACATAGAACTTACTTTGTTGCCACATCTAACTATTTACAAAAAGGGGGTGATGGAATGATTTTCTTTTCAGAACCTGAAAGTTTATTTGACAGTAACTTTTTAATTAGGGATGCAATAGTAGATTATTTCAAGAGCAAAGACACGTTAATGGCTAATCTAGATAATAGAGTAATCGTAAATTAAAAATTAACGAGAAAGTATATTTAATTTATTTTAACAATGAAAAGAAGAAATTTCATCAAAAAAACCTCTGCAAGTTTAGCTTTAGCTAGTGTAGGCGGGTTAACTTTTAAGTCTTGTGAGACTAAACCTAAACACATTACTATACTTCACACCAATGACACTCATAGCCAAATAGAGCCTTTTGATCCAAGTCATCACAAATTTGCAAATAAAGGAGGTGTTGCTAGAAGGGCTTCTTTAATTCAAAAAGTAAGGAATGAAAACCCTAATACTCTTTTATTAGATGCGGGTGATATTTTTCAAGGCACTCCCTATTTTAATTACTTTGGTGGAGAAATAGAATTTAAACTGATGAGTCTATTAAAATATGATGCTGCTACCATTGGAAACCACGATTTTGATAACTCTATCGAGGGTTTTCATCACCAGCTCCCCAATGCCAGTTTTGATTTTGTTTGTGCTAACTATGATTTTAAAAATACCATTTTAAATACATTAGTGAAACCATATAAAATTTTCTTTAAGGGTGGTATTAAAATAGGTGTTTTTGGATTGGGAATAGAATTACAAAATTTAGTGAGTCCAGAATTATTTAAAGAAACCACCTACTTAGACCCAATAGAAATAACCAAAGATATAACTAGAGAGTTAAAAGAAAATAAAAACTGTGATTTGATTATATGCTTATCACATCTGGGATATCATTATAAAAATACCCAAAAAGTATCTGATTTAAAGTTGGCTGCCGCAACCAAGGATATTGATTTAATCATTGGAGGACATACACATACTTTTTTACCAAAACCTACCCTTGTCAAAAACGTAAACAATGAAACTGTAATTGTAAATCAAGTTGGTGCTTATGGAGTAAATTTGGGCCGTATAGATTTCTATTTTGACAATCAAAGTAATAAAGAGATCTCTAATAAAACCATTATTGTATGACTTACTTGAGCTGTAATTAAAGAAAAATGGAAGCTTACTTAATCATTTCAATAAAATCATGTTCACTAATTATAGTGACTCCAAGGTCTTCTGCTTTTGTTTTTTTACTGGGGCCCATGTTATCCCCAGCAACAATGTAATCTGTTTTCTTTGAAATAGATGAACTAACCCTTCCTCCATTATCCTCTATGGATTTTTTAAGTTCATTTCTAGTCATTTTATAAAAAACACCTGATACTACAAACACTTTATCTTGTAACTTGTCAGTTAATCCAATAAGATCCTTCTCAGATATCTGCATTTGAACTCCATAAGATTTTAACCTATCAATTAATAATATGTTACTTAAATCATTAGAAAACTCCTGAATACTCTCTGCAATCCTATCACCAATTTCATCAACAGATATCAATGTTTCCATGTCAGCAGCCATCAAATTATCAATAGATTTAAAATGTTTGGCTAGTTTTTTTGCAACTGTTTCCCCAACAAATCTAATTCCTAGAGCAAATAATACTTTTTCAAATGGAATTTCTTTTGATTTATTGATACCTTCAATCATATTCTTGGCAGATTTTTCTGCCATTCTCTCCAAAGGAATAACTTGATCTGAAGTTAAATTATAGAGATCAGCATAATTTTCAATAAGACCTTCCTTTCGTAATAAATCAACTGTTTCACCTCCTAAACCATCTATATTCATTGCTTTTCGACTGATAAAATGCTGAATTCTTCCTGTAATTTGAGGAGCACAACCATACATATTTGGGCAATAATGCTTTGCATCCCCCTCTGATCTAACCAACGCTGTTTGGCATTCAGGACAATGTGTTGCATAGATAGTTGATTGAGAATATTCTTCTCTTTTAGTAAAATCTACAGCAATAATTTTTGGAATAATTTCTCCTCCCTTTTCAACAAAAACAGTATCATTAATTCTTATATCTAGTTTGTTTATTTGATCAGCATTGTGAAGAGAAGCTCTTTTTACTGTTGTTCCTGCCAACTGAACAGGTTCCAAATTTGCAACTGGAGTTATTGCTCCAGTTCTACCAACTTGGTATGTTATTTCCTTAAGAACTGTTGAAACTTGAACAGCTTTAAATTTGTAGGCAATAGCCCAACGAGGAGATTTAGCAGTATATCCTAATTCTTCTTGTTGTTGTAGATTATTCACTTTAATAACAACACCATCTGTCTCATAGGGTAACTGATGACGTTTCACATCCCATTCATTAACAAAGCGAAACACCTCCTCTATGGAACTAGCTAGTATAATGGTTTTAGGAATCTTGAACCCTGCCTTTCTAGCTGCTAGAAGGCTATCATAATGAGTAGCATATTTTCGTTCATCAGTAACCACCTGATATAACAGGCAATCTAAAGGTCTTTTTGCTACCTCTGAACTATCTTGAAGTTTTAAACTTCCGCTGGCTGTATTTCTTGGATTCCTGTAAACCTCTTCTCCATTCAACAAACGAACTTCATTCATTTTTTGAAACCCTTCTAAAGGTAAAATAATTTCACCTCGCATCTCAAAATTATCCATAAAAGACGAGGATACTTTGAGTGGTATAGATCTAATCGTTCGAATATTTTGAGTTACTTCATCACCCTGAAAACCGTCACCACGTGTAACAGCTTTTATAAAATTACCGTTTTTATAACTAAGATTAATAGATGCACCATCATATTTTAATTCACAGGTATATTCTATAGTCTCTGTTCCTAAATTTTTTTGAAGTCTTTTTTCCCAATCTAATAAGTCATCTTTAGAATATGAATTGTCTAAAGAGTACATTCTATTTTGATGAATAATAGTGTTGAAATTTTTTGTAATAGTACCTCCTACTCTTTGTGAAGGTGAGTTGGCATCATAAAATTCTGGATGAGTATTTTCAAGCGCTTCTAGTTTTTTCAATTTTAAGTCAAATTCATAGTCGGATATGGTAGCGTTATCCTCAACATAATAGTTGTGATTGTGAAGATTAAGTTCTTCTCTTAAAGAATTAATTTGCTGCTTTACAGGGATCATTTTTACTAATAAATTTGTCAGGTTAAAAATAATCAAAAGAAAACCCGAAACAAAGATGTTTCGGGTTAAAAAAGTTATGAAGTTATCAACTATTAATAATAGGTATACCTTCTTACTTTGGCAATATATTTTGCCAAACGAATTACTTGATGACTATATCCATATTCATTATCATACCAGACATAAATAACAATTGAATCTCCATGTGTTATCGTAGCTTTACTGTCAAAAATAGACGGTGCAGTAGATCCAACTATATCAGATGATACAAGCTCAGCATCTAAAGAATATTGAATTTGCTCAACTAACTCTCCCTCTAGGGCGTTTAATTTCATTATGGAATTAACAGCTTCGGTTGTTATTTCAGTACCTAGCTTAAGATGTAATATAGCTAAAGAACCATTTGGTACAGGAACTCTAATTGCATTTGAAGTTAACTTACCCTTTAATGATGGTAGTGCTTTAGAAACAGCCTTCCCTGCCCCAGTTTCGGTAATCACCATATTTAACGCTGCTGCTCTACCTCTTCGATTTTTATTATGCATATTATCTACTAGATTCTGATCATTGGTATAGGCATGAATAGTTTCTAGATGTCCTTTTATAATCCCATAGTTGTCATCTAAGACTTTAAGAACTGGAGTAATTGCATTTGTTGTACATGAAGCTGCTGAAAAAATATCTTGGGTATCTGGGTGATATTTTTTGTGATTAACTCCGTGAACAATATTTGGAATTCCTTTTCCAGGGGCTGTTAATAGAACTTTAGATGCTCCTTTAGCTTTTAAATGTCTATTTAATGCCTCTTTGTCTCTAAAAGCCCCGGTATTGTCAATAACTAATGCATCTTGAATACCATAGTTTGTATAATCTATCTCTTCTGGAGATTTAGCTGATATCATAGTAACGGTAGTTCCATTGATGATTAATGCATTATTTTCAACATCTGTCTGTACAGTTCCTAAAAAATCTCCATGAACAGAATCTATACTTAGCAAAGAAGCTCTTTTATCTAATACATTTTTGGTAATTTCTCCTCTTGTAACCACTGCTCTTAGTCTCAGTTGAGAACCTTTACCCATTTTTGACATTAACTCTCTAGCTAAAAGACGACCTATTCTTCCAAACCCATACAAAACAACATCCTTGGGTTGAATATCATTTGCTTCTGTAGCATCCTTCAATTGTCTTTTAACAAATGTGACCTTATCTTCACTTCCATTAACGTCTAAGTAGCACTCATAAGCTATTTTCCCTATATCTAGCTTAGACGAGGGTAATTCAATCTGTTGAATAGCTTTGGCAATATCTAATGCATCATACACTGAAATTGGTTTACCAACAAATTCTTTAGCATAATTAATTAGATTTAAAATCTCACTAGCTCTTTTATCTACTAGTGTATTTCTAAACAAGACAAGTTCTATAGATTTATCATACCATAAATCATTGATAATATTTATGAATTCAGTAGTAGCTCTACGAATTTTTGCCTGTGAAATAACTTCGTTTTCGTAATCTTTGGCTTTTAACATATTTATTTTTGTGCAAAAGTATTTCTTTTTTTTACAAAACGAAATCGATTTCGTAATTTATTTCAAAAAATAAAAAAGCCTAAATACCCATGGTTTTAATCATGAGAATCTAAGCTTTAAAAAAACAAAATAATCGGTAATTAAACTTTTAATTTTTTAGAAAAAATAAATACTTGTTTCGTTATCTAAATCAATCATTTCTACTTTTAAACGGTACCCATTTCTAGAGAGGCCATCTAATAACTTAATTGCATCTGAAGCAGTTCCTACTTCCTTTCCATTGATTTTAGTAATAATATACCCTTTTATGCTAGAGGGACTGTCTTCTGAAAGACCATCTCTAATTATTTTTGCTCCTTTTGAATCATCTATCAACTCAATTCCATAAGTTCTTGAAATATATCGTTCTATTCTTTTAATTAAATTAATATTTTTTGTAAAAATCTCTCCATCTCTATCAATAGTTAATTTTACAGAATCTCCTGGTCTTTTTGCTGAAAGCTGACCCGTTAATTCAGAAAATTTAGAAATTTTAATATCATTTATTTTTACTATGATATCTCCCTTTAAAAGTCCAGCTTTTTCTGCATTACTCCCTTCAGAAAAATCCCCAATCCTAACTCCCTGTATATCATCCTCTCGTAGATCAGGTAAAAAACCAATAATAGCCTCTTGTACTTTACCAAACTCAAGGATATCGTCAATTATTTTTTTTGCAATATTAGAGGGCACTGCAAATGAGTATCCAATGTAGGAGCCCGTTTTAGTTGAAATAGCAGTATTGATGCCTACAAGTTCTCCTCTAGAATTTACGAGAGCTCCACCACTATTACCGGGGTTAACAGCTGCATCTGTTTGAATAAACGAGTCTGTTGAATAGTTACCTTGTAAATCTCTCCCTTTAGCACTAATAATTCCTGCGGTTACAGTAGAAGTTAAGTTATATGGATTTCCTACTGCCAACACCCATTCACCAATATTTAGGTTGTCTGAATCGGAAAAGGGGATGTATGGTAAAATGTCTTCTGCATCAATTTTCAGTAAAGCTATATCATTTTTTTTATCTGTTCCAATGAGAGAAGCTTTGTATTTTTTTCGATTGTTTAATGTAATTTCTAGATCTGTTGCACCATCGATAACATGATTATTGGTTACTATATATCCGTCGGAAGAGATAATTACACCACTTCCTGTGCCAATTTGTTGTTGTCTTTTTGTACCATTAAACAAATCTGCAATAGAATTTATTCCAGATGAAATTGCCGTATTTTTTACATGAACTACTGCATGAATAGATTTTTCTGCTGCTTCAGTGAAATTTGTTGGAGCATATGTTGCCGTGTTTAATTCAAATGCTGAAGTAGTGTAATTTGTTTGAAATGTTTGAATAGGAGATTCCTTTGTCTCAGTAATTAAATGACCATTATCAAAAAAAGAAATGTATCCAAATAATGATACTACGCCTCCTAGAATAGCTACTGTTAAAAAACTAAGATTTTTTTTCATTTTAATTATAAATTTATGTTCTAATCAAAAATAATATTTTTTTCATTTTATTTACTAAACTTAACAATTCTTAACTGATTTTAACCCTCTTTTAACAAACACAGGTTTAGGAGCTTTTGTGTATATTTGGAGCTATGACAATGACCTTTCATAAATATCAAGGAACCGGAAATGATTTCATTATAATAGATAACAGAAATTATATTTTTCCGAAGAAAAATAGTTCATTAATTGCATCATTATGTGATCGTCATTTTGGTATAGGTGCAGACGGTTTGATCCTGTTAGAAGATCATAAAACTGTTGATTTTAGTATGATATATTTTAATGCAGATGGCCATGAAAGCACCATGTGTGGTAATGGAGGTAGATGCATTGTTGCATTTGCAAAAGAGCTGAAATTATTTAAAAAAACTACCACATTTTATGCAATAGATGGAATTCATTCAGCAGAAATAAATTCTGATAAGGTTTCTCTTAAAATGATAAATGTTCATGATATTTTAGTGTCAAAAGAATTTATTTTCACTAATACTGGATCACCTCATCATATTGAAATGGTTGAAAATTTAGACGATATATCTGTAATTGAAAAAGGAAGGACTATCATCGATTCTTTATACAGTTCCGAGGGATGTAATATAAATTTTGTAGAGCAACTAGATCATCAAACATTTAAAGTAAGAACTTATGAACGCGGAGTTGAAGACGAAACATTGGCTTGTGGTACTGGTGCAACAGCTGTAGCAATTGCAATGTATAAAATAGGAAAATCTGACAGTAATCAAATTAAATTGGATGTTCTTGGTGGTCATTTGGAAGTGCAATTTATTGCTCATGAAGAAAGTTTTACTGATATTATTTTATCGGGACCTGCACAATTTGTTTTTAAAGGAACTTTAAATTTATGATCAGTTTACTAGGAAAGAAAGTTAAATTAAGAGCCCTAGAACCAGAGGATTTAGATTTTCTGTTTGAAGTAGAAAACAATACTAATTTTTGGGAGGTTAGCAGTACTCAAGTACCATTTTCTAGATATATGTTAAAAAAATATTTAGAAAATGCTCACCAAGATATTTATGAAGCTAAACAGTTACGTATGGTTATCGATGAAACCTCCAACAATAAAACTGTTGGCTTGATTGACTTATTTGATTTTAATCCACAACACAAAAGAGCAGGCATCGGTATTGTAATTAATGAACCCCATCAGAAAGCAGGTTTTGCCTCTGATGCATTGTCTTTATTGACTAGATATTGCTTTGAAGCGCTAGATTTACATCAACTCTTTGCAAACATAACCTCAGACAACAAACATAGTATCACATTATTTACTAATAACGGTTTTAAAAAATGTGGTGAGAAAAAAGACTGGTTATTTACTAATGGAGAATATAAAAATGAACTAACATTTCAACTAATTCATGAATAAGAGATTAATTTTAATTATTGTAACTCTTTCACTTGTTTTCAGTGGAATGGTTGGTTATCATTACTATCAGCATATATTTGGAAACCTTATTAATAAAACTGGGGCTATTTATATTCGATCAACTGATAATATAGATGATGTTGAAAAAGCTTTGAATGACTTTATAGGTAACGAAAATATATTTTTTTGGCTCGCACAGAAGAAAAATTATAAAAACCCGAAAGCTGGGAAATACATTCTTACAGAAGGAATGTCTCTGAATGATATTATCAATCTTTTAAGAAGTGGTAACCAAACACCAGTAAAAGTATCATTTAACAATCAAGATACTCTAGAGAAATTTTCAGGAAGAGTAGCTGAACAATTAGAATTAGATTCTATCTCAATCTTAGAAGGATTTAAAGACCCTATTTTTTTGAATACCAATAAACTCTCAGAATCATCTGTATTAGAAATTTTAATTCCTAATACTTATGAATTTTATTGGAATGTTTCTGTAGAAAAATTTAGAACAAATATGCTTAAAGAATTTAGAAAATTCTGGAACAAAGATCGTTTACAAAAAGCTGCTCAAATAAATATGTCACCATCACAAATCATGACACTAGCTTCTATAGTTCAAAAAGAAACAGCTAAAGTATCTGAGAGACCTATTGTAGCTGGACTATACTTAAACAGACTCAAAAAAAACATTCCTCTTCAAGCAGATCCTACTATTATTTATGTTTTAAAAAAGGAAAATGGTGAAAAATTTCAAGTTAAAAGAGTTTTACTTAAAGATTTGAAAATTCCATCTCCTTTTAATACTTATTTAAATAGAGGATTACCACCCAACCTTATATCTATGCCTGATATATCGTCAATCAACGCAGTTTTAAACTTTCAAAAACACAATTACTTGTACATGTGTGCGAGTGTAACAAATGTTGGATATCATGAATTTGCAAGCACACTAAAGAAGCACAATAACAATGCAGTAAAATATCAACGGTGGTTAAATAAAAAAGGAGTTAACAGATAGTGTAGGAAAAAATATTACCCTCTAATTTTATTAAATATTATTTATAGCTACAATGAAAAATTTTACAATCTGCGTTTTCTGTAATTAATTTCATAAAAATAACAGCACCTACCTTAGAATTTTATAGTAAAAAAGAAGTTAATTTCTATTATTTGTATTTTCAAAATACCTAAATTACTTGAAAATCAACTTATTATAAATTAAGTTGTATCTTTGCGCTCGCTAAACAGAAATAATACTATTATTAAGAAGTTTATATTTATATTTTTTTTATTTTTTGGATTAACTAATGCTGTTAAGAACCCAAAAACATCAAAAGAAATTGTAACCCCTGAAACAGTTGTCTTAGACTCCAACAACCCGTTATCAATACTGTTTTTACAGAAAAATTTTGTTGGCTTTAAAGAAGCATTAGCTTTTAAAGAATCACAAGGAAAATATAGTTCTGTAAATACTTTGGGATACCTTGGTAAGTATCAATTTGGAAGATACACTCTTGAGAGGTTTAATATTTACAACACCAACTCATTTTTAAAAGATCCAGAATTACAAGAAAAAGTATTCATCGCCTATTGTAAAGTAAATAAATGGATTCTTAGAAAAGATATTAAAAGAAGTGTTGGCAAGATAATAAATGGCATTAAAATAACTGAATCCGGAATTTTAGCAGCGGCTCATTTAAGCGGTGCAGGAAATGTAAAGAAATATCTCAGAAGTAGTGGTTCTAGAAACCTTTCAGATGCCTACGGAACTTCAATAGCATCATACATGGAAATTTTTGCAGGATATGATGTTTCTTTTATTGTTGGAGATAGAAAAGCTAGTGTCTAATTTATCTACTTCTGAATAATAAAAATTGCTGGTCTTTTATGAAGTGATGGAGACATTCTTTTCCACTCTGAGACACTATATGTCTTAATGTATTCACTAGGTAAACTGATATCTACTGCTATACACAATGAAGTCCCTGGAGTGAGTGTAGATTTTAAATCAGTAAACATTTTATCATTTCTGTATGGTGTTTCAATAAAAATTTGAGATTGATTTTTATCCTTTGACAATTTTTCTAATTCTTTAATTGACTTTTTTCTTTCAGAATTATCAATTGGTAAATATCCATTGAAAGCAAAATTTTGACCATTAAGTCCAGATGACATTAAAGCCATTAATATGGATGAAGGCCCTACTAAAGGGACTACTTTTATTCCTTTTTCATGTGCTAGTTTAACTATTGTAGCACCTGGATCAGCAACAGCTGGAACTCCTGCTTCAGAAAGCAAGCCAACAGAAATACCTTGATCACAAACATTAAGAAAGGTTTGAGTTTCCAATTCTACTGCATATTTGTCTAACTTCATAATAGTTAGAGAGGGTTGTGATTTTTTTGGTGTGATTTTTTTTATGAATCTTCTAGCAGATTTTTCATTTTCAACAATAAAGTGGTCAACCATTTCCACTATCGTCTTAACAGAATAAGGCATAACTTCTAGAGGTTCATTATCTCCTAAGGTAGTGGGTATTAGATATAAGTTTCCTTTCATAAATATTTTTTTTCAATCATTTCACAAGCTTGATCTAACATTTGATAGACATCTTCAAAACCGTCATCACCCCCATAGTAAGGATCTGGCACACTCTTATTTGAAAATAATTTACTTTCATTTAATAGTAACTTAACCTTCCTTTGTTGAAAGTCATCTTTTGCTAATGAAATAATATCGTGAAAGTTTTCTTTATCCATTGCATAAATAACGTCAAAATTAATAAAATCTGATTTTATAAATTTTCGGGCTCTCTGATTTGAAATATCAATTCCATGTCTTTTGGCAGTCAAAATAGACCTATTATCTGGTTTTTCTCCAACATGATATGCCGCAGTTCCGGCTGAATCTACATAAAATAAATTAGGATCTAGTCTAGATTTAAGAATTCCTTCTGCCAATGGTGACCTGCAGATATTTCCTAAACAGACCATTAGTATCTTTTTCATCAAATGAAATTAAAAAAACAAAGCGATTTGAAAAATTTTTTAAAAAGTTAACTTTTTAGTTAAGTCTTCAACATATTTTCTGAATTGTTTGTCTGTCTCAGTTAAATTATCAACAGTTTTACAAGCATGTAAGACCGTAGCGTGGTCTCTTTGTCCAATTTGCGAACCTATGCTAGCCAAAGAAGTCTTTGTCATCCTTTTAGCAAAATACATAGCCAGTTGACGGGCTTGGACTATATGTCTTTTCCTAGTTTTGGATTGAAGAGTTACAACATCCATGTCAAAATATTTAGAAACTACTTTCTGAATGTAATCGATAGAAACTTCTTTTTTAGTATTCTTAACAAATTTATCTACAATTTGTTTTGCAAGCTCTAAGGAGAACTCTCTTCTATTGAAAGATGCCTGAGCTATCATGGAAATTATAACACCCTCTAACTCTCTTACATTTGATTTAATATTTTTTGCAATATACTCAACAATTTCCTCTTGCATTTCTACTCCATCTCTAAATAATTTATTTTGGAGGATAGAAATTCTAGTTTCGAAATCTGGTAACTGTAATTCTGCTGATAATCCCCACTTAAATCTAGACAGGAGACGTTGTTCTATATCTTGCATGTCTACAGGAGCCTTATCCGAGGTCAAAATTACTTGTTTACCATTTTGATGCAGATGATTAAATATATGAAAGAATACATCCTGAGTACCAGCTTTTCCAGAGAGAAACTGCACATCATCTATAAGTAAAACATCAACCATTTGATAGAAATGGATAAAATCATTTCTAGTATTTGATTTAACAGAATCTATAAATTGTTGTGTAAATTTTTCAGATGATATATATAAAACCGTCTTATCTGGATATTTATCTTTAATATCTACACCAATAGCGTGAGCTAAATGTGTTTTTCCTAAGCCAACACCACCATATATTAGTAGTGGATTAAAAGAGGTCCCTCCTGGCTTGTTAGCAACTGCCATTCCAGCAGAACGTGCTAATCTGTTGGAATCACCCTCCACAAAATTTTTAAAATTGTAGTTTGCATTTAACTGAGATTCTATTTTTACTTTTTGCAATCCTGGAATCACAAAAGGGTTTCTGAGCTCTCGCTTGTTAACTTCAACTGGAACAGATATTTTTTGAGGCTTTAATGGATCTCTATTTGAACTGGGAATTTTAACAATCTGAGGACGGTTACTGCTGTAGGTATTTTCCATACGAACATCATAAATTAATTTTGCGTCTTTACCTAATTCTCTAACAAGGGCTACTCTTAAAAGTTTGATATAATGTTCTTCTAACCATTCATAAAAAAACTTGCTCGGAACTTGGATGGTTAAGGCTTCAGCTGATAGCTTCACAGGCTTAATTGGATCAAACCAAGTTTTGTATGCCTGTGGCTTAATATTATCCTTAATAAATGATAAACATTTATCCCAAACCGAAACAGCAGTTTTAGTCATAAATTCGTATAGAAATTTCTTTGTTTAGTTGATATTTTAACTAGGGGATTGTCTACTTTAATAAACATTACAAATGTGTGAATAAAAAACAGTATAAAAAAATCAAATTGCTATTGATTATTAATTATTTTTTACGTAGACTAGCTTTGTTGTAAAATTAAAAAATTTGAAAAAATTCTCTACAAATGTTCGTGTTCGTTATGGTGAAACAGATCAGATGGGGGTAGTTTATCATGGAAATTATGCCTCATATTTTGAAATTGCCAGAACCGAATGGCTAAGAAACCTAGGAGTTACCTATAAAGAATTGGAAAATAAAGGCATCATGCTTCCAGTTATAAGTTTGTTTTTTAATTTCATAAAATCTGCTAAATATGATGATGTTTTAACAATTATTGTCATTCTTAAAAAAAAACCTTTGGTAAAAATAGAATTTGACTATGAAATTTATAATCAAAAAAAAGAAAAAATATCAACAGGAAACTCCGTTTTAGCTTTTATGGACATGAAAACAAACAAGCCCCTAAGATGCCCTGATTATATCTTAGAAAAGTTAAACATTTAATTGTTTGATTTCTACCTTGTATAAAGTCTCAAAAATTTTAACTATTTTTTGTGTGTGTGATTTTCTTACTGCTATTATCATTTCACAATCCATCTCAAGTTTTTGACGTTTAATTGTAATTGAATTTTCTTTGAGAATTCTCAATACTTTACTCATTAAGTCATATTGAAAATTGAGTTGAAATGACTCATCAATTGTCTTCTCCTCAATAGCTGAAGATTCTAAAGTTAATCTTGCAGAAGCTTTGTAGGCATTAATTAAACCACCTACACCTAATTTAGTTCCACCAAAATACCGAACAGAGACAACCAAAATATTGGTTACCTCAAATGATTGAATTTGACCATAAATTGGCATTCCTGCTGAATTACTAGGTTCACCATCATCATTTGCTCTAAATCTAACAGATTCTGTTCCTAATTGCCATGCATAACAAAAATGACGAGCAGTATGATGCTTCTTTCTCAAAAACTCCAAAAAATCTTTTACAGAGGCTTCCTCAGTCACTGGAAATGCATACCCATAAAATTTACTATTTCTATCTTTAAATAAGGTCTCTATTGAAGGTTTAGTAATGGTCTTGTATAAATCATCCATTAACAGACATAATTAATATGATACTAACTACGGCAATACCAATTCCAACCCAATTTTTATTTATTAATTTTTCATTAAAAATAAACAAGCCAAAAAGAGTTGACAAAATAACAATCCCAACGTTGTTTAAAGTAAAAGCCGTAGAACTCTCCATTCCTTCTGTACTTAATGCCTTGAGTAAATATACAATAGAAAAATAGTTGGGTACTCCTAATAAAATTCCGCCAAAAATAGATTTGAGCTCAAAACTTAATGTCCCTTTAGCTTTTTGATATAACAAAGCAATAACACCCAAAATAAAGGCACATCCAAAAATTGTGGCGGAAAATAAAGGCACTCCTCCTTCTGCAACAAATGATGTTTCTACATACTTTAAGCTAGTATCAATAGCACCTGAACCAAAAAATAAAAGTATTGGAAATAAGAAATCCTTATTTTTTTGAGCTATTCCATTTTTTTCTTTAGATGAAGTCAAATAAACAGCTATAAGTGCCAGTAAAATACCAATAACTTTTATAAAACTCAGACTTTCCTGGTAATACCAGACTCCAAATACAATAGCAATAACAACAGACATTTTACTAGAAACAGATGCTACCGATAACCCATTTTTTTGAGAAGTCAAAGCCATGACATTAAACACAAGAATAAACATAATTCCTAATAAAAATGCCCCAAAAAACCACGGTTGATCTGGTATTTCTTGGAAAGAAACCAAATTATTTGACAAGAAAAAACCCAACACAGCAGCTGTGAAATAGTTTACGACAATTGCCTGAAACGTGTTAATTTTTAAAACATCAAATAATTTAAAAATGACAAATAAAAAACTTGAAATACAAATACTAATGAGTAAGTAAACCATTAATTAAATTCTTTTTTGGAAAACAAATCTACAACATCCTCTGAATTTGGATTTAAATTCCAACTTTTAATACCAAGACTGTTGGCTATGATTGTATTCTCTTCAGTATCGTCTACAAAGAAAGTTTCTTCAGGTATTAATTTATTTGATTCAATTACAAATTCATAAATATCTTTATTCGGTTTTCTCAGATGTATTTCATGAGACAAATAAAATTTCTCAAAACAGTTTTTAAATTCTGAAAATAATTTTCGACCCCAAGTTTTTTGAATCCAAGAAATATGTAGATCATTTGTGTTACTCAACAAAAAGATTCGATATTTTTTTGAATTGGCTAGTACTTTTAAAAAGCTCAATCTGTGAGGAGGAAAATCTAACAACATAGAATTCCATGCATTTTTAAAATCTATTTCTGAAATGGAGGGAAACAAGGTTTTAAATGTTTTCACAAACTCTTGTGTAGTTATTATCCCCATTTCATATTGTTTACCTAATTTCAATAGTTCATCAGTAAATTCTTTTACACCTAATTCTTTTAATCTCCTAAAAGTAGCTTCCTTATCTAGATTTATAAATACATCTCCAAAATCAAAGACTATATTTTTAATCATTGATATAAGTTTTTAGACTGTCACCCATAAGGTTTTCTTCATTTAAAAAAGGACCCTTTAGTATCGGAGCTTTTGTCCCCTCTTTAAAATTTACCAAGCCAGAAAAAACCCTAGCTTCATCCCATAAGTTTTCATCAATAAAAGTTTGGATAGTTTTTCCTCCTCCTTCTACTATTAATGATTGAACTTTGTGTTTAAAAAGCACTTTACAGATTTCAAGAGCAATGGGTTTAGAAAAGTTTATTTTTTCAAAAAAAAGGTTTTCATTGTTGGTAGTAATTTTTTGATTTATAAAGATTGTTTTAACTGAACCATCATAAACCTTTAAATCTTTGGGTATTGTCAAATCTTTATCAATAACTATTCTCAGAGGGTTTTCTCCACTCCAACTTCGAACATCTAAACTTGGATTGTCATCTAAAATAGTTGTGGTACCCACTAAAATTGAATGCTCTTCACTTCTCCATTTATGAACTAATTGCCTAGATACTTTTTGGGTGATCCAAACAGGAGCTTGCTTCGCTCTATTATTAGGAGCAATAAAACCATCTTGGGTTTGTGCCCATTTTAAAATAATATAGGGCCTCTTTTTTGAATGGAATGTAAAAAATCTTTTGTGATGAGCTTTACATTCATTTTCTAAAACACCAACAACTACCTCACAACCTTCATTTTGGAGTCTTTCAATTCCTCTACCCGCCACTATTTCATTTACATCTAAACATCCAATCACTACTTTTTTAATCCCGCTTTTAACAATTAAATCTGCACATGGTGGAGTTTTTCCATAATGGGAACAGGGTTCTAAAGTCACATACATCGTTGCTTTTTTTAAATCTTCATCATTTTTTACAGAAGAAATTGCATTTACCTCAGCATGATTACCACCATAAGGACTTGTAAAACCCTCTCCTATAATTTTATCATCAACTACTAATACCGCACCAACAGAAGGATTTGGTCTAGTTGTACCAATTCCTTGTTTAGAAATCTCAAGACATCTTTTTATGTAGTATTCGTGATTCAAAAATAAAGTAACTTTGTAAAGCAAAAATAAAGGATTAAATGACAAATACAGATTATATCATAAGAGAAATAGAACCTCGTGACAATGATCAAGTAAAAACCATTGTTCAAGACGTTATTTTAGAAATGGGAGCACCTAAAGTAGGTACAGCTTATGAGGATGAAGCTTTGGAGGATATGCATACAACTTACCAGAAAGACAAGTCTATTTACTTTGTTGTAGAATCAAATGGGGTTGTACTAGGAGGTGGTGGAGTTTCTCAACTAGATGGTTTTGATGAAGATACCTGCGAATTGCAAAAAATGTATTTTTTAAACGATATCAGAGGGAAAGGATTAGGAGCACAAATTATTGAGAAATGTATGGTTAAGGCCAAAGAGTTTGGTTTTAAACAATGCTACCTAGAAACCATGCCTTATATGACGGCAGCTCAAAAATTATATAAGAAGAATGGCTTTAAACAAATCAATGCTCCTATGGGGAACACGTGTCATTATTCCTGTGATGTTTGGATGATTAGAAAATTATGACAATAAAACAATATAGAGCACATTTTAACGAATCTCTTAAACATCTTTACCCTACTTCAGAAATAGATTCCTTTTTCTTTATAACATTAGAAGAGTACATGGGTTTTAAGAGAATAGATATTGTATTAAAATCTGATTTTCATATTGATCAAAAGTCACTTAATCTAATGCAGATTGCAACTAAACAATTAGAGCAAGAAATACCCATACAATATATTATTGAAAAAACTGAGTTTTTTGGATTACCCTTTAACATAAATAAAGAGGTGCTAATCCCAAGACCTGAAACTGAAGAACTTGTTGAACGGGTTATAAAAGAAGTTTCCCTCATAAAAACTTATAAGACTGATTCAAATGAAACCAAAAATGAAAAGCAATTAAAAATACTAGATATTGGGACTGGAAGTGGATGCATCGCTATTTCCTTAAAAAAAGAGCTTCCTAGCTCAAAAATAAGTGCTATAGATGTTTCTAACGAAGCACTTCGTATTGCAAAGAAAAATGCCCTTCTAAATAAGGTAGACATCAATTTTATACATCTAGATATTTTAAAAACTAATAATTTAGACAAACTTTATGATGTGATTGTTTCTAATCCACCTTACGTAAGAGAACTGGAAAAAAAAGAGATGAAAAATAATGTATTAAATAACGAGCCACATCTAGCTTTATTTGTAGATAACAAAAATCCACTTTTATTTTATAATAAAATAGCCGAATTAGCTAAGAACTTTTTAACTAAAAATGGCCAACTACACTTTGAAATCAATCAATATTTAGGAAAAGAAACTATCAAATTATTAGCAGAAAAAGGGTTTAAAAATATTCAATTAAAAAAAGATATTTTTGGAAATGATAGGATCGTAACAGCTTTTAAATAATTTCTTTATCTCTACATTATCAACTATTTGTGCAAAAGAAATTGTTTTTAACAATAGAATATCAAAAACAAAATATATCTAGTAAGTTTGTACTATGATAAAAGAGATTCAACTCCGAACTAATCTTATTGAAGAAAAAAAAGAAGGAGCTTTACTGCACAAAGCTGCAAAAAAACTTGGAGTTGATTCTAAAGAAATTAGTGGCATAAAATTACTCAGAAAATCTATTGATGCCAGAAAAAAAGAAATTTTCTTTAATTACAAAGTTGCAGTATATATTGATGAAAACATTCTTGAAAAATCAGCATACTCTTTTGAGTATAAAGATGTTTCTAAAGCTAAAGAAATTCATATTATTGGTTTTGGTCCTGCCGGGATGTATGCAGCATTACGATGTATTGAGTTAGGATACAAACCCATTGTTTTAGAACGTGGAAAAAATGTTCAAGAACGAAGAAGAGATATTAAGGCTATAAATAGAGATCACATTGTTAATGATAATTCTAATTATTGCTTTGGTGAAGGTGGGGCTGGAACTTATTCTGATGGAAAATTGTATACAAGAAGTTTAAAAAGAGGAGATGTTAGGCGTATTTTTGAAAATCTGGTTTACCATGGAGCTACAGACCAAATCTTAATTGATGCACACCCTCACATTGGAACCAATAAGCTTCCAAAAATTATTCAAAATATTAGAGAAACTATCCTAAATTTTGGTGGTGAAATTCATTTTAACTCGAAAGTATCGGATTTTGTTATTGAGAACAATAAATTAGTTGCCATACGATTAGAAAATAATAATGAATTAACTGTGAACTCAGTTATTTTAGCTACTGGTCATTCGGCTAGAGATATTTATGAATTATTACACAAGAAAAATATAGCACTCAAAGCAAAGTCATTTGCTATGGGAGTTCGCGTAGAACATCCACAAGAAATTATAGACAGCATTCAATATAGTTGCAAAGGAGTTAGAGATGAACTTTTACCAGCTGCTGCATATAGCCTTGTTCATCAAGTAAATAATAGAGGGGTTTATTCTTTTTGCATGTGTCCTGGGGGCTTTATAGTTCCTGCTGCTACATCTAGTGGAGAGGTTGTTGTTAATGGCATGTCTCCATCGAGACGAAATAATAAATTTGCCAACTCTGGTATAGTTGTAGAAATAAATGTAGATAAAGACATCCCTAAGTATGACCAATTTGGTCCATTAAAAGGTCTAGAATATCAAAAGAGTTTAGAGCGTCTTGCTTTTACATCTGGAGGGAGAACGCAAAGTGCCCCTGCCCAGAGGTTAGTAGATTTTGTAGATGGAAAAATATCTCAAGATTTAAACGACAGCTCTTATCAACCCGGATTAAACTCAGCACCCATGCATTCCCTATTACCCAGATTGATTGGAAATCGTTTACGTAAAGGGTTTCATGCTTTTGGTAAAAAAATGCATGGTTATTACACAAATGAAGCAAATATTGTAGGGGTAGAATCCAGAACTTCTTCACCAGTAAACATCCCTAGAAAAGAAAATTTAGAACATCCTGAGATTAAAGGGTTATTTCCTTGTGGTGAAGGGGGAGGCTATGCTGGAGGAATAGTCTCTGCAGCTATGGATGGTGAAAGATGCGCAGAGGCAGCAATTGAATTATTATAAGTAGGTTTATATAAATTACTAATTAAACACCTAATCATCATCATCATAAATTTTTTATATGACTTTTAACATCAAAAAACATTGGGAAACTGTTTATGAAACCAAAACACAAGAACAGGTAAGTTGGACTCAAAAAATACCCAAAGATTCTCTTGATTTTATTCAATCTTTGAAATTAAATAAAGATGCTAGCATTATAGACATTGGTGGAGGTGATAGTTTTTTAGTAGATTTTTTATTAGATGATGGATACACCAATATTTCTGTTTTAGATATTTCTAGTAAAGCGATAGAAAGAGCTAAAAGTCGTTTAGGCACAAAAGCAACCAAAGTTACTTGGATAGTTTCAAATATTATTGACTTTAAACCAGAAAAAAACTATGATGTATGGCATGATCGTGCAGCTTTTCATTTTCTAACAAAAGAAAACGATATAAAAACGTACGTTTCAACAACTCAAAAATATGTGTCAAAAAATTTAATTATTGGAACTTTTTCAAAAAATGGACCATTAAAATGTAGTGGTTTAGAGATTACTCAATATTCAAAAAATAAAATGCATAAAACTTTTAATTCTAAATTTGAACCAGTGAAATGTGTAATTAAAAATCATCAAACTCCATTTAACACTATTCAAAATTTTATTTTTTGTAGTTTTAAAAAACGTTAAGTACTCCCCCTTTTTAATCTTTTAAAACCAACATTTCTTGTACATTTGCACCTATGCGTATAGATATTATTTCAGCAGCACCCGATTTATTGGAAAGCCCCTTTAATCATTCTATTGTAAAGAGAGCAAAAGAAAAAGGTCTGGCAGAAATTGTGATTCATGATTTAAGAACCTTCGGTACAGGAAACTACAAACAAATTGATGATACTCAATTTGGAGGTGGTGCAGGAATGGTATTAATGATTGAGCCAATTTCTAAATGTATCGATGCACTAAAAGCTGAACGAGTTTATGATGAAATAATATATATGACTCCAGATGCAAAAACATTAAACCAATCTACGGCAAACACACTATCTCTTCAAAAAAATATTATCATTCTAACTGGTCATTACAAAGGAGTAGATCAAAGAGTTCGTGATAGATACATAACAAAAGAAATTTCTATTGGAGACTATGTGTTAACTGGTGGAGAATTAGCTGCAGCAGTTTTAATAGACAGCATAGTGCGCTTGATTCCGGGGGTTATTGGAGATGAAACCTCTGCATTAACTGATTCATTTCAAGATAATTTATTATCACCTCCTGTGTATACAAGACCCTCAAATTATGAAGGGATGAAAGTGCCTGAAATTTTGTTGTCTGGTAATTTTCCTAAAATAGATGAATGGAGATCTGAAAAGGCATATGAACGAACACAACAAATTAGACCAGATTTACTAGACGAAAACCAGTAAATCCAAAGAAAGATTTAATAATTTGAAAAAAATTACTTCATTTTTAAAAAATAATACTGCAATCTCCTGGGTTTTAGGATTTCAACTATTTCGCTTTTTTTTATTGCCATTTATGGGACTAATGCCCCAAGACGCCTATTATTATTTATATGGTCAAAACCTTTCACTTTCTTATTTTGATCATCCCGGAATGATTGGATATATCTTAAGAATTTTTACAGATGTATTTGGTCAATCAATTTTTGTAGTAAAATTAACTGACTTTACTATTAGTAGTTTAACTATTATTTGTTTTTATAGATTATCTTCACTTTTTTTGTCTAAACATCGCCAATCTAAAAGTGTAATTTTATTTGTATCAACGCTTTTTATTTCTGTTATCTCTTTCAATTCTACACCTGATGTTCCTCTATTGCTGTTTTGGACATTGAGTATCTTATTTATTTACAAAGCAATTTTTGAACAAATAAAAATCTATTGGATTTTAGCGGGTATTGCTATGGGGTTAGCCTTTGATAGTAAATACACTGCTCTACTTTTACAAATTGGTATCTTGGGTTTTGTTATTTTCTCTACCAAGTACAGAAAACTATTGATTTCTCCATGGTTATGGTTAAGTCTTATAATATCGATAGCAGTAACCTTTCCAGTCTGGTGGTGGAATTATCAAAATGACTTTGCTTCTTTTGCTTTTCAATCCTCAGAAAGAACAAGTTCAATAAGCAAGTTTGAAATAAAACCTATCTTATTTTTGGGAGTAATTGGACATCAATTAATTTTATTACTTCCAATCTTATTCAGTGTATTTATAGTTTTCTCCTTCAAACACATAAAAAAAGCACTTATAAAATTCTCATTACCTTCCGAAAAAACTCTTTTTTTGTTAGCATTCTTTACACCAACTTTTATCGGTTTCTTTTTAATCAGTCCTGTATACTGGGTAAAGTTAAACTGGATGATGCCATCATACGTAACCGGAACTATTATAGCTGGGATGTACATATCTAAAAAACTACTAAATACTCAATTACTTATCTCTATTATATTTCATGTCATTATTGCAAGCCAAATTATTTTTTATTTTGTTCCTGTAAAGAGCGATGACACCTGGGTAGGATGGAAAGAATTAGGCGAAAAAGTTGAGGAAATTTCGGAAAAAGATTCACAAGCATTTATATTTTCAATTGATGGATATAAGACCTCTGCACAACTTCGGTTTTTTACATCAAAAACTATTTTTGCTCAAAATGTAATAAATCAACCTGCGCTTCATTTTGATTACATAGGTGATGACATGAATGATTATAATGGTAAGAATGCATTTTATATAGACTCAGACAAAAAAAACAAAAACAAAAATAAACTAGGCAAACTCCCTGAAAAAATTCAACCTTTTTTTAAATCTTATGAAGAATTAGATCCAATTATTATTAATGAAGGGTCATTAAAAGAACGAAAGTTTTGGGTGTTTTACTGCAAAAACTATCTACCAAAAAAATAACTTGAATAGATTTTATATCCTAAAATAAATCATTAGATTTGCACTCGCTAAAAATAACCTCTGACGAAAATCGTGAACGTTAGTTTAGAAAATTTTAAAATAATAAAATGGAATCTTTAGTAAAATTTGTACAAGACGAATTTGTAACAAGAAATGAAAATCCAGAATTCTCTGCTGGTGATACTATTACAGTATTTTATGAAATTAGAGAGGGAGATAAAGTTCGTACTCAGTTTTTTAAAGGAGTAGTTATTCAAAAAAGAGGCACTGGATCTTCAGAAACTTTTACTATCAGAAAAATGTCTGGTACTGTAGGTGTAGAAAGAATATTTCCAATTAACCTTCCATCTATTCAAAAAATAGAGGTTAATAAGCGAGGTAAAGTTAGAAGAGCTCGTATTTATTACTTCAGAAATCTTACAGGTAAAAAAGCGAGAATTCAAGAAAAAAGAAGATAATTCGCTTTTTCAAACTATAATTAAAGAAGGGCTTCATGAAAATGAAGCCCTTCTTTAATTAACAAATGTTGACAACTTGTGTTAGTACATTGTTGATTTCTAATTACTTAAAAAATTTGCATAAGTCGTTTCATATATTATATTTGAATGTAATTACAAAGCAATGTAATAACTTTCGAAAGAAAAAGACGACAGGCCGAGTAATTTGATAAAGTAACGTTCTTTATTTTCTAGACCACCTTTCAAATGTCCAAACAGAGTTTAGGCTCCGTCAAAGACAATTAGAGACTGTAGAGTTGCGAAAGTAACAAAACATAACTAAAAAAGTTTTTACTATTAGTAATACAAATTGAAAAGTATCTGGATGGAAGCTCCACCAAGTTGAACCAAGGCTTAGGCCAAAGTAAGACGGACTTCCAATCTGAGTCTAACAAAGAGACAGTTTCTTTGTTTAAAAGAAGCATAGAGTCATATCTCTATTTGATTGTGTAGAAATACAAGTCATTGTTTACAGTTAGTCTCTAAAGAAGCCATATCACTCAAGAAATTGAAGGATATGGCTTTTATTTTTTTATCATTTTTTAAATTTGATCATAAAAAAAATATCTCAAAATTAAACCAAGCTAACTTCGTTAAATTTCACTATAATTCTTAAATTTGCGCTGTTTTTACACAAAAAAACCCTTTTAAATCAAATCTCTAGCAGAAATATAAAAAAAACATAATGACCAAGAAGTCTAAAATAGTTTACACAATTACTGACGAAGCTCCGGCTTTAGCTACCCGTTCTTTATTGCCAATTGTAAAAGCATTTACAAGCAGTTCTCATATAAACTTTGAAACTAAAGATATCTCTTTAGCTGCTAGAATATTAGCTAACTTCTCTGATGTTTTACCTGAAAATCAACGAATTGAAGATGCTCTTACACAACTAGGCGAATTAGCAAAAAAACCTGAAGCAAACATTATTAAATTACCTAATATCAGTGCTTCAGTTCCTCAATTAATTGCAGCGATCAAAGAATTACAATCTTTAGGGTATAAACTTCCTGATTATCCGGAGACAGTTGAAACCACAGATCAAAAAGTTATTTTGGAACGTTATAATAAAGTAAAAGGTTCAGCTGTTAATCCAGTATTAAGAGAAGGAAACTCAGACAGAAGAGCACCAAAAGCAGTTAAAAATTATGCTAAAAAGAACCCACATTCTATGGGAGTTTGGTCTTCAAAATCTCAATCTCATGTAGCAACTATGTCTGAAGGAGATTTTGCCAATAATGAAAAATCAACAACAATTGAGGGTGCAACATATGTTCGAATTGTTCATACTGATGCTAATGGACAAGTTTCTATACTTAAAGACAATATCGCATTAGAAGACAAAGAAATCATAGATACTACATTTATGAGTAAAAATACTCTACTAAGATTTTTAGAAGAGCAAATTGAAGACGCAAAACAAAATGACCTTCTATTTTCATTACACATGAAAGCCACAATGATGAAGGTTTCGGACCCAATCATCTTTGGTCACGCCGTTCGCGCTTTCTTTAAAGATTTATTTGACAAACATGGTAAAGCTCTAGATTCTGTAGGTGTAGATGTGAATAATGGACTTGGAAACTTATTGAGCAATATCAACCAGTTACCACCCTACAAAAAAGAAGAAATACTTTCTGATATAGAAACAGCTTTTGAAAATAATCCAGACCTAGCAATGGTAGATTCTGATAGAGGAATCAGTAATCTTCACGTTCCTTCAGATGTGATCATAGATGCTTCTATGCCAGCAATGATTCGTACATCTGGACAAATGTGGAATAAGGACGGAAAATTACAAGACACAAAAGCGGTGATCCCAGATAGTTCTTATGCTGGAGTTTATCAAACGACCATAGATTTTTGTAAAAAACATGGGGCTTTTGATCCGAGAACAATGGGAACTGTTCCAAATGTTGGCTTAATGGCCAAAAAGGCAGAAGAGTACGGATCTCATAATAAAACATTCGAAGTTCATGCAGATGGAATCATTCAAGTAATTGATTCTAAGAACACTGTATTATTAGAGCATAATGTGGAAGCTGGAGATATATGGAGAATGTGTCAAGTAAAAGATGCTCCAATCCAAGATTGGGTAAAACTTGCAGTTAATCGTGCAAGAGCTACAGAAATACCAGCTGTTTTTTGGTTAGGAGAGAAAAGATCTCACGATTTTGAATTGATTAAAAAAGTAAATACTTATTTACAAGAACACGATACAGAAGGATTGGATATTAGAATCTTATCACCAGAAGATGCAACCTTATTTAGTTTAGAAAGAATCAAAGAAGGAAAAGATACAATCTCTGTTACTGGGAATGTTCTTCGTGATTATCTAACAGACCTCTTTCCTATTTTAGAATTGGGAACATCTGCTAAAATGCTTTCTATTGTTCCATTAATGAACGGGGGAGGATTATTTGAAACTGGTGCCGGGGGTTCAGCTCCAAAACACGTGCAACAATTTTCTAAAGAAAATCATTTACGTTGGGATTCTTTAGGTGAGTTTTTAGCATTATCAGTATCATTAGAACATTATGGAACTACAAACAATAACTCAAAAGCAATTGTATTATCTGAAACACTAGATGATGCTACAGATATGTTTTTAGATCATAAAAAATCTCCTTCAAGAAAAGTAGGAGAATTAGACAATAGAGGAAGTCATTTTTATTTGGCGTTATTCTGGGCTAAAGCGTTGGCTTCTCAAGATAAAGATAATGAGTTAAAAAATGAATTTTCTAAAATTTCAGAGGAATTAAGCACAAATGAGCAAAAAATCATTAACGAACTAAACTCTATCCAAGGAGAATCAATAAATATTGGTGGCTATTATCTTCCAAACAGTATTTTAGCAGATAAAGCAATGCAACCAAGTAATACATTAACAAAGATTTTAGGGAATATGTAAACACTTTTTCCTTTCTTAAATTTAAGAGTGCATAAATGCACTCTTTTTTTTAGATTTAATTAATTTCAGCTTAATTTATATTTATATTTATGGATATAAAGTAATGTTTGATAAATAATGGGTTATACAAAAACTACAGAACTAGATTCTAACTATAATCATCTGGAAAAGATGTCTAGCTCAGAACTCTTAACTTATATAAATAATGAAGATAAAACGGTAGCTTTTGCAGTTGAAAAAGCAATCCCTCAAATTGAACTTCTTTCAAAAATCATTGTTAAAAAGATAACCAATGGAGGTCGTTTATTTTATATTGGAGCTGGGACTAGTGGTCGACTTGGAATTTTAGATGCCTCTGAGTGCCCACCAACATTCGGGGTGTCTCATGAATTAGTAAATGGTTTAATAGCTGGTGGGGATACAGCTATCCGAAAAGCCGTTGAATTTGCAGAAGATTCTAAAACTCAGGGCTGGAAAGATCTTCTAGATCAACAAATTTCAACAAAAGATGTTGTTGTAGGAATAGCTGCTTCAGGCACTACTCCATATGTAATTTCAGCTCTAGAAATGTGTAATAAAAATAAGATTATTACGGGATGTATAACCTGTAATAAAAATTCTCCCTTAAGTACTACTGCATTGTATCCTATAGAAACAGTTGTTGGACCTGAATTTATAACTGGAAGCTCAAGAATGAAAGCTGGAACTGCTCAAAAAATGGTTTTGAACATGATCTCTACAACTACGATGATTCTATTAGGAAAAGTTAAAGGTAATAAAATGATTGATATGCAGCTATCTAATGACAAACTAGTAAATAGAGGTATTATGATGCTTTGCAAAGAACTTCATATTAATAAAACAAAGGCCAGCCAATTATTACAAGAATACGGAAGTGTAAGAAAAGCTATTAAAAACTATAAATAATGGCAATAAATCAAGACCTAGCAGCCAATGGATTACAAAAATTACTAATTTTATTAGGACTATTAATTGCTTCTCCCCTCCTACTTACACTCTCTTTTAAGGCATTAAAATTATACAAAGAAGGGCCACTTTTTTATATTAGTATTTTAGGAGTAATTCTTTCCTCTTTACTAATTATTTTTACATTATTTTTTGCCTTCAAAACGTTTAAAACCCTACTAGATGCACTTTTTTCAGATAAATAATCATGAAAAATAAATTTTATAAATTAATTCATTGGGAATACTGGCCTATGTTAATGTTTTATATGCCTAATATTCCTTTAGCACTCTATTATGCTATTCGCACAAAAAGTTTTGTTTTTTATACAGCTACAAATCCTGGATTAAAAAACGCAGGTATTGGATCAGAATCTAAATTCAACACCCTACAAATGATTCCGAGAAAATACGTCCCAAAATCAATTCTTCACAGAAAAAATCAGGATATAAAGATCACCTTACAAGAAATAAATAATAGGGGAATCAGTTTTCCTCTCATTATTAAACCTGATGTTGGTTTTAGGGGTTTATTGGTAAAAAAAATTAAAACAAAAACATCACTTATAAATCATTTAAAAAAATACTCTATTGATTTTATCATACAACAATTTATGTCACATGAATATGAATGTGGTATTTTTTATTACAGATATCCTTACCATAAAAAAGGGACAATTTCTTCCCTTACTTTAAAAAAGTTTTTGTCTATTAAAGGGGATGGAAAATCAAGCTTATTGGAATTAGTTCATAAAGATAAGAGAGCTTCAATATACTATTCAACATTAAAAGAAGATACTACTATAGACTGGAATTTAATTCTAGAGAAAAATAGTGTAAAGAAGTTATCCTCAATTGGAAATCATTCAAAAGGAACTCAGTTTATTAATGGAAATCATTTAATAAATAAAAAAATAGAAACTATTTTAGACTCTATAAGTCATCAAATAGATGGATGGTATTACGGTCGTTTAGATATTAAATACAACAGTTTAAGAGAGCTATATGAAGGAAATTTTATGATAGTAGAGATAAATGGTATTTTGGCCGAACCAGGAAATATTTATGATGCAAATAAAATCAATTATTTTAAAGCATTAAAAATTATTAGAGATCATTGGAAACACCTATTTAAAATTGCTAGATATAACAACCAAATTAGTGGAGTTAAATTAACTAAAACACTGCCATTTGTTAAGGAAATGATACAATTGCAGAAATATTCTACTGGTTTACAAAAAATAGATAAATAAATTAATTAGTTGAGCTTTACCGAGGGCTAGTAGGATTATAACCGAAACCATCATCAAGTAATTCTACATCTAATTTACTTACAATATAACCTATTGTTGCGAAATGATGTATTGCGTGGCTATGAGCTTGCATTAAAACTGCTTCAAGAAAATAATCTACAGTTACTTTTCCATCTCCTAATTCGTCAGTAACAGCAATTATTTGCTTAAAATCTTCTTCTGAGAGAGTTTTAAGTTTTGAAATAATATCATTAAAATAAGCAATACCACCTGAAGTAGTTTTTTCTGCTATCGGATTTCTTTCTCTTTGAGAAAAATCTACTTTTTGAGTATCTAATCCTAAAAAAATACAATTAAAAATATCTAAAATATGCCTTATATGTGTTCCGATACTGGAATAGTATGGAGGTGTGGAAGTATTACTATATTGTTCATCAGAAATGGAATTGAGTAAATTTACACCCCTACAAAGATTCTTTTCAATAGCGTTAATCATTAATTTTTCTGACAATTTAATATAAGGTTAATTTAATCTAGATGAAGCCTTTTTTTTATAAAAATACATAAATGATAAACGTCAATTTAGAGAAGAAAAGAAAATCACTTTAAAAAAATAACAAATCTTGAGTTGCAATTTTTATCGAATTAACTTCTTGTATTTGATTCGTTTTGGCATGATATCTCCGCCCAAACGTTTCTTTTTATTTTCTTCATACTCTGAAAATGAACCTTCAAAGAAATATACTTGGCTATCACCTTCAAAAGCTAAAATATGTGTACATACTCTATCTAAAAACCACCTATCATGACTTATAACCACTGCACAACCTGCAAAATTCTCTAAACCTTCTTCCAGTGCTCTCAGAGTGTTTACATCTAAATCATTAGTTGGCTCATCTAATAATAAAACGTTCCCCTCTTCTTTAAGGGTCATTGCTAGGTGCAATCTATTTCTCTCTCCTCCAGACAGCGTACTAACTTTTTTATTTTGTTCACTTCCTGAAAAATTAAAACGACTCAAGTAAGCTCTCGAATTAACTTGCTTTCCTCCCATTATTACTAAATCTTGTCCATCAGAAAAGTTTTGCCAAATAGATTTTTCTGTATCAATGTTTGAGTGTGCTTGATCTACATAGGCTATCTTAGCTGTTGAACCAACATTAAAATTCCCTTTGTCAGCATTTTCCTCACCCATAATCATTTTAAAAATAGTGGTTTTTCCTGCACCATTTGGCCCAATAATTCCAACAATTCCAGCCTGCGGTAAATTAAACTCTAAATTTTCATAAAGTAATTTATCTCCGAATGCTTTAGATACACCTGAAGCTTCAATAACATTAGTTCCTAATCTAGGACCGTTTGGGATAAATATTTCTAATTTCTCTTCCTGTTGTTTTTGATCTTGACTCATTAAACGCTCATAACTTTTTAAACGAGCTTTCTGTTTCGTTTGTCTTCCCTTTGCTCCTTGTCTAACCCAATCGAGTTCTCGTTCTAGCGTTTTTTGTCTCTTTGATGCTGTATTGCTCTCTTGAGCTAATCTTTTAGATTTCTGATCTAGCCAAGATGAATAGTTTCCTTTCCATGGAATTCCCTCTCCTCTGTCTAGTTCTAATATCCAACCAGCTACATTATCTAAGAAATATCTATCGTGAGTTACAGCTATTACAGTTCCTTTGTATTGAGCTAAATGATGTTCTAACCAATGAACAGATTCTGCATCTAAATGGTTAGTTGGTTCATCTAGTAATAAAATTTCAGGTTCTTGTAAAAGTAATCTACACAAGGCAACTCTCCTTTTTTCACCACCAGAAAGTATACCAATTTTTTTATCAGAATCAGGGGTTCTTAGGGCATCCATCGCTATCTCTAGTTTAGTGTCCAACTCCCATGCATTAGAGGCATCAATTTTATCCTGCAAATCAGCTTGCTGTGCCATTAACTTATCCATCCTATCTGCATCGGAATATACTTCCTCTAATCCAAATAATTCGTTTATTTTATTGTATTCATCTAAGATAGCTACTGTCTCTGCAACACCCTCCTTTACTACCTCCATAACAGTTTTTTCTGGATCTAGTTTGGGCTCTTGCTCTAAATATCCAACTTTGTATCCTGGAGAAAAAGTAACATCTCCCTGAAAGTTTTTCTCAACTCCAGCTATAATTTTTAAAAGTGTAGACTTCCCTGATCCATTTAATCCAAGGATCCCAATTTTAGCTCCATAAAAGAAACTTAAGTAAATATTTTTTAAAACTTGTTTATTTGTACTTTGGTAAGTTTTATTAACTCCAGACATGGAGAAAATAACTTTTTTATCATCAGACATTTAATGGTAATTTAAAATTAAATAAAACTAGACTCTTCCTTTTAATGCATTGAATACCCATGCAATAGCAAAAAAACCAATTCCTACTGATGCAAATCCCCATCCTGCTACATCGTCATATCTAAACGCTCCTAGGCCTATCAATGCTAAACCTACAACTATCATGATGATTGTGGCCCATGCTAAAACTCCATTTTTATCCATTGGTATTAATTTAAGTTACTAAAGTTATGAAAACTTTAGTAGTTGGTTAGAAAAACAAATGTCGACATTTTTTTGAAGTTATACTATTCAAGAAATGGTATTTTGTTCTATTAGAAATTTGTAGGATAGATCATTAAAAAATAGTTTCAAAAAACTATAAAGAAGCGGCTAATCTGCATCCTTGATCTATAGCTCTTTTAGCGTCTAACTCATCTGCTATATCTGCACCTCCTATGATATGAATACTTTTTCCTGATGATTCTAAAGCGGTATATAATTCTTTGAGAGGAGTTTGTCCTGCACAAATTATAACATTGTCTACTTCTAGAATTTTTGATTGTTCTCCTTTAGAATAATGAAGACCTTGGTCATCTATCTTAGTGTACTGAACTTCATTGATAAATTGTACGTTTTGCTTTTTTAAATTAGCTCGATGAATCCAACCAGTTGTTTTTCCTAAATTACCTCCAAATTTACCCTTACTCCTTTTAAACATAAAAATTTCTCGTTTTGCAGATGGAAAAGAAGGCTGCACTCCAGCTATACCACCTCTAGCCTCAATATCTTTATCAATTCCCCATTCTGCCAACCAAGTATCTATATCTAATGTACTAGAGTTTCCCTGATGAAGAAGAAATTCAGATACATCAAACCCAATTCCTCCTGCTCCAATTACAGCAACTCTTTTACCAACTTGTTTTTTATGTTTCAAAACATCTAAATAACTTACAACTTTACGGTGGTTTATTCCTTTAATATTTGGTGTTCTTGGTGTAATTCCTGTTGCAATAATTATTTCTTCAAAATCTGATTTTTCTAAATCATTTCTAGATACTCTTTTATTAAGTATTAACTCAACATTATGCAATTCCAACTGATTTTTATAGTATCGAATAGTTTCGTGAAATTCTTCTTTTCCAGGAATTTGTTTTGCCATATTGAATTGTCCTCCAACTTCAGATTCTGAGTCAAAAAGGGTTACATGATGTCCTCTTTGAGCTGCTATTGTAGCTACCGAAAGCCCAGCAGGACCAGCACCAACTACTGCTATTTTTTTTGCAACTGATGCCATATCATAATTGAATTCTGTTTCATGACAAGCTCTTGGATTTACCAAACAACTTGCTACTTTTTGTTTAAAAACATGATCTAGACAGGCTTGATTACAGGCAATACAGGTATTAATTTCTTCTGACTTCTCGTTAGCTGCTTTATTTACCCAATGAGGATCAGCTAAAAAAGGACGTGCCATAGAAATCATATCTGCATCTCCTCTAGCTAAAACTTCTTCAGCTGTCGCTGGCATATTTATTCTATTAGAGGTAACTAATGGAATAGACACCTCCTCTTTCATTTTTTTAGTAACCCATGTAAATGCTGCTCTTGGAACAGAAGTAGCTATCGTAGGAATTCTAGCCTCATGCCAACCTATTCCTGTATTAATGATGGTAGCTCCTGCCTTTTCAATTTCTTTTGCAAGCTGAACTACTTCTTCCCATGTACTCCCTTTTTCTATGAGATCTAACATTGAAAGCCTATAAATGATAATAAAATCTTTACCAACCGCTTCTCTAACAGATTTTACCAATGTAACTGGTAATCTCATTCTATTGGCATATGAACCTCCCCATTTATCTTTTCTTTTATTGGTGTGAGTTGCAATAAATTGATTAATTAGATATCCTTCTGATCCCATAATCTCAACACCATCATATCCTGCAATTTTTGAATATTTAGCACAATTCACAAAATCTCGTATTGTCCTATTTATTCCAGACTTAGTTAACTTGAAAGGTTTAAAAGGTGTGATTGGAGATTTAATTTTAGAGGGAGCAACATTAAAAGGATGGTAACCATAACGACCAGCATGTAATATCTGCATGCATATTTTTCCACCCTCATCATGAACAGCTTTGGTGATTTTTTGATGATGAATTGCATGTTTTTTTGAAGACATCCTAGCTGAAAAAGGGCCTGTCCATCCTTGAATATTTGGAGAGATTCCTCCAGTTATGATTAGCCCCACGCCTCCTTTAGCTCTCTCAGCATAATAAGCTGATATTCTTTCAAGACCATTTTTTTCTTCTTCCAAACCCGTATGCATTGAGCCCATTAAAATTCTATTTTTTAATGTTGTAAAACCTAAATCTAATGGCTCAAAAATGTGTGGATATTTCATAAAAATGGATTGTAATTTATTATGCATGCATAGCACTTGCAAGTTAAACTTATTTTTATGAAAAGCAAAGAATTAATTAGGAGGCTTTAAGAAAAAGTTTAAAATAAATCTACAGGAACATCTATCACTATCAACTTTGCATCACTAATAGCTCTTAAAGAAACTTTATTTGTCATGGTAACACCAAGAGCATCTCTGTGATTCAACTCTTCGTTTTCTATCACCACCTTTCCACTTATTACAAAGAAGTAAGCAGCATTATGTAAATTATATTTCAAATACACTCCCGCATCTAAATCTATGATAGAAATATAAGCTTGTTGATTTATAGTCAAGCTACCTTTAACTTGATTAGTTCTTGGTGAAACTAGTGTTTGAAATTTATTTCTTCTATTCTCAGGATTAAATATCTTTTGATTATAGGATGGAGTAATTCCTAGCTTCTCAGGCATGATCCAAAGTTGTAGAAAATGTACCTCATCTGTTTTGCTATCATTAAATTCTGAATGAGTTAATCCTGTTCCTGCACTCATTACTTGCACTTCATTAACCTCTAAAGAACGAATATTATTCATGCTATCTTTGTGAGATAATGTTCCTTTTAAAGGAATAGATATAATCTCCATATTCTGATGAGGATGAGTTCCAAAACCCATTTTAGGTTGAACAATATCATCATTCAGAACTCTCAATGCTCCAAAATTCATTCTATCAGAATTGTAATAATTGGCAAAACTAAATGAATGGTTACTTTTTAACCAGCCATGATCAGCCAAACCTCTAGAATTAGCGCTATGTTTTATTTTATGCATGATAATTTAATCCCCATGGAATATATTTATTGAAATTTTTTTACCTCAACTTATCTAACAACCTACTTAAAGTTGTTGCTTCTTTTTCGGTAAGGTTATTTAAAAACCCAAGCTTAGTATTAGTATCTATGGTAGATAGTAATCTTAAACCTGTTTTATTTATATTTATAAAAACTACTCTTCTATCATCGTTACAACGAATTCTTTCAATCAATTTCTTCTCGCATAACTTATCCATTAAACGAGTAGCATTTGGTGCCCTATCAATCATTCTGTCTTTAATTACTTGAACTTTTATTGGTTCTTCAGCACCGCGTAAAATCCTTAATATATTGTATTGTTGGGGAGATATACCGAAGGGTCTGAAAAATTCATTTTCATAACTATTAATCCAGTTGGCAGTGTATTTAATATTAATTAAAGCCTTAATTTTATTATTCTCAAATCTAGAGTTTATGTCTTTGGATATATCTCCCATGATTTTATTTTTTAATCATTAAACAAGGGGGAAAAATATTTAATATAAAGCTATAAAAAAATATTTTATATTCCAAGGAATATAATTTTTTTGTAATTAATTAAACTTTACAATACATCTTTGTAAAAAAAAGACAAACTTTTGTAAATTCGCTACAAATACTATTTTCATGGATATCAACTTCAACAAAAATGAAGATCATAACAAACTTTTAATAAGTGAACTTAAAAAAAGATTGGTAAAAGTGAAACTAGGTGGTGGTCAAGAAAGAATTAGCAAACATCACGAGAAAGGAAAAATGACCGCTAGAGAACGTATAGATTACCTGTTAGATCCCAAAACTAAAAGTATAGAGATTGGCGCTTTTGCAGGTGAACAGATGTATCAGGAACATGGTGGATGCCCTTCGGGAGGTGTAGTTGTAAAAATAGGCTATATTCAAAAAAAACAATGTATTGTAGTGGCCAATGATGCTACTGTTAAAGCAGGCGCTTGGTTTCCTATTACTGGAAAAAAAAACTTACGCGCTCAAGAAATTGCCATTGAAAATAAACTACCAATAATCTATTTAGTAGATAGTGCTGGAGTATACTTGCCGCTACAGGACGAAATATTTCCAGATAAAGAACATTTTGGGCGAATTTTTAGAAATAATGCTGTCATGAGTAGTCTAGGAATTACTCAAATTTCTGCTGTTATGGGAAGTTGTGTTGCAGGCGGTGCCTATTTACCTATTATGAGTGATGAAGCTTTGATTGTAGATAAAACTGGTAGCATTTTTTTAGCAGGAAGTTATTTAGTGAAGGCGGCTATTGGAGAAAGTATTGATAATGAAACATTAGGTGGTGCAACAACCCATTGTGAAATCTCTGGAGTAACCGATTATAAAGCAAAAGATGATAAAGATGCTCTAGACACCATTAAAAATATTCTTGGTAAAATTGGTGACCATGATACTGCTGGATTTAATAGAATAGAGCCGGTTAAACCTTCAGAAAAAGAAGAGGAGATTCTTGGAATTCTTCCAAAACTTAGAACTGAGCAATACGATATGAAGGAAATTATTAAACGTATTGTTGATAATTCTGAATTTGAAGAATATAAAGAAGGGTTTGGAAAAACAATTATTACCGCTTATGCACGCATAGATGGATGGGCAGTAGGTATTGTTGCCAATCAAAGAAAAGTAGTAAAAACAAAAAAGGGAGAAATGCAATTTGGAGGTGTTATTTACTCTGATTCTGCAGATAAAGCTACCCGATTTATTGCCAACTGTAATCAGAAAAAAATTCCTTTATTATTTCTACAAGATGTTACTGGTTTTATGGTAGGTTCTAAATCTGAACATGGTGGAATTATAAAAGATGGCGCTAAGATGGTGAATGCAGTTAGCAATTCTGTAGTTCCAAAATTTACAATTATTATTGGAAATTCTTATGGAGCAGGAAATTATGCGATGTGCGGTAAAGCATACGACCCTAGATTAATTGCATCATGGCCAAGTGCAGAATTAGCTGTAATGAGTGGGAATTCAGCTGCAAAGGTATTATTACAAATTGAGAAAGCTTCTTTAAAAAAGAAAGGTGAAAAAATTACGTCTGAAAAAGAAGATGAATTATTTGAAAAAATAAAATCTCGCTATGATCATCAAATATCTCCTTATTATGCTGCTGCTAGAATTTGGACCGATGGAGTCATAAATCCATTAGACACTAGAACTTGGGTTTCAATGGGTATTGAAGCAGCAAACCACGCACCAATAGAGAGGAAGTTTAATTTAGGTGTTGTTCAAGTTTAATTAGTAAAAATGTAGTCTTTAATAAAAAGTTAATCATGGGAAGAGCATTCGAATTTAGAAAAGCAAGAAAAATGAAACGTTGGTCTGCAATGGCCAAAACATTTACAAGAATTGGGAAGGATATAGTGATGGCTGTAAAAGAGGGAGGACCAAACCCAGACACAAATTCTAGATTAAGAGCTGTTATGCAGAATGCTAAGGCTGCAAATATGCCAAAAGACAATGTAGAACGAGCTATTAAAAAAGCTACCGATAAGGATACCGCCAATTTTAAAGAAGTTTTATTTGAAGGCTATGCTCCCCACGGTATAGCCGTATTAATTGAAA